>ERZ1673722.269-NODE-269-length-73204-cov-12.866847_pt1 | contig 73204 bp, 56 predicted proteins | sample MGYA00580222_ERZ1673722 | MGnify/ENA primary metagenome ERZ1673722 (study PRJEB41218, sample SAMN15661750) | gut metagenome | host: Homo sapiens | place: Canada: London | collected 2015-08-20/2019-03-30 | study: EMG produced TPA metagenomics assembly of... | reverse complement strand
TACACAAAAGAAGGAGCTGTGAAGAAATGAATCCTCATTTCTTCACAGCCCCTTTAATATGTCAGGAAACGCTGATAAAATCGCAGAATCAGTGTTTCCTTAATTTTGAAAGCTATTTCGTCGTCAGCAGTTTGACTACACTGGCTCCCATTATTTTCAGAGAATAAGCGAGTGCCTTTTCATCAAAGGTGAAGTGTGAATCATGATGCCCTGCAGCCAGATCCGCTCCGACCATCATATAGGCTGCCTCGCCGCCATGAGACTGGACGCGCTCCATGAAGTAGGAGAAGTCTTCGCTCGCGCCAAAAGGACATTCTCCAACGACCTTGTCGAAGATGCCGAGCTCTTTGGCTTCTTCTTCGAGGAAGAGAGCGAGTTTCGGCGAATTGCTGCCGCCTGCTGCGCCGCCGGTCTTTTCGATATCTGCCTTTACATCGTACATCATGGCAGCGCCTTTGATGACGCGTGCAGATTCAGTTTCCATATACCGGTTGATCTCACTCGTAGCCCCGCGGGTCTCCATCTGAAGAAGAGCCCTGTCTGCGATGATATTACGGCCGCTCCCTGCATCGAGCCGTCCCACATTGATGCGGGACGCCCCTGCCGAGTGACGCGCGATCGCATGCAGATTGAGCGCAGCAACGCAGGAAGCGAGAAGTGCATTCTTCCCCTGCTCAGGAGCCGCTCCCGCATGTGCCGGTACGCCGGTAAAGTGTACATCATACTTGGTCGTTGCGAGGAAATCTGTGACATTGCAGGCGATACTACCCGTTTCTTTCATTTTGAATCCAAAATGCGCCCCGAGCATATAGTCCACATCGTCGACGATACCGCTTTCGACCATGGCGTGCGCGCCCCGCACCCCTTCTTCGGCCGGCTGGAAGCAGAGCTTGATGGTGCCTCGAAGCTCTCCTTTGAGCTGTGCGAGCAACTTTGCAAGGAACAGCCCCACCGTGGTGTGTCCATCATGGCCGCAGGCATGCATCGCTCCCGGATGGCAGGAAGCAAAACCTTCCTGATTTGGAAAATGCGCGGGATCTGCCGTCTCCGTCACATCATTGGAGTCCATGTCAAAGCGGACGCCGACGACCGGGCCGTCATCGGAGAAATGCATCACGCCCAATACGCCTGTCTTTCCGCCTTTCATTTTCCCGACCCAGTACGGATCTGCCCCTTCGGCGATGGCACGCTTCTGCTCTCTTTCGAGCTTTTCTTGCGACGGCACGCCCATCATCGCGTCTTCCCTGATGGTTTCCTCGCCAGTTTTCACTTCATAGCCCAATGCTGCGAGCGTCTTCGCCACTTTGGCTGCCGTACGGAATTCCGTCCAGCCGGGCTCCGGATGCCTGTGCAGATCACGGCGGCACTCGATCATTTCCGGCAGATGGTCATCTGCAAATTTTAAAATGTATTCTTTGCTTTCCATACTTTATTTCCCTTTCTGTTTCCATGAGAAAAGGTGCTGACAGGCAGCACCTTTTTTGCAAAGGACATACGTATCCGCTCATCCACCGATGAGCCGCATGTTCTTAGAATGCCAGAATAAACATGCCGACCGCCAGTGCAAGGAGCATCGGGATGGCATTTCTCTTGGTGATTTCCATCGGATTGATACCCGCGATCCCGGCACAGATGATCGTCGCGCCGGCGACAGGCGACATCGTGCGGCCCAGCGTGCCGCCCAGTGTCGCCATGGTGCCCATCTGGACTTCCGTCATACCGAAATCCAGTGCATGCGGCGTGATGGCTTCATTGAAAGCGAAGGTCGCCGCATCCCCGGAGCCGGTCAAAAGTCCCAGCAGGAAAGGCCCGAGAGCTGCGCAGAGCTTGATGATGGCAGGATTATTCAGCATCGCATCGATAAAGAACTTGACCAGACCGATCACCGTAAGACCGGATACGAAAACACCGGCAGCGATGATGATACCGATGATTTTCCCATAGGCGCTTCCCATCCCGTCAAAGAAAGCATCACCGACGGCTTTCGGAGACGTCCGTGTCACAACCAGTGTCAGGAGCGCGCCGATGATCATAGCGGGCGGGACGCCCATTTTGAACATCGGTACCACCTGGGTCGAGCCAAGCAGGAGGATGACGATCGGAACGACCGGCATCAGCGCATAGAGCGGATTGACGTGGAAGCCTTTTTCGATCTGAAGATTTTCCGCCACATGCCCTTTATCTTCTTTGAGGAAATGAGCGATCGCAGTGATGGCAATGGTAGCGACAATAAGAGAGGCGATATTCGCCTTGTAGTCAAAAGCAATGACATCCATGACATCGATGCCCGCGATCTTTGCAACAAAGGGATTATGTGCGAGACCCGGATTCAGCATACTGCCATAGGTACCGCACTTGACAGCCGCTGCAGCGAGAGCCGGCCCGACGCCCGCTGCCATCAGGAGCGGGATGAAGATCGCACCGGCGGCAGCCGCTGTACCTGCGGCACTCGGCAGTGCGATATTGACCAGATACGTACAGATGACGACACCCGGAATGAGGAAAAAACGAACCCTGGAGATCACAGACGCCATCGCATTGATCAAGTGCTTGTCACAGCCTGTGAAGCGGACGACCATCGCAAACCCCATGACAGAGCACACTGCCTGGATCAGACCGCTGTTCGTCATGCTCTTGGCGAAAGCATTCAAAGGAGACATCGGCGCCCCACCGATACATGCCATCAGGATCCCTGCCCCGATCAAGGTCACGCGGGCATCGTATCCCTTGATCAATGCATAAATTACCAAACACACGATGATGCCGCCGGCGGCCAGCATAAGACTTACCATTTCTAAAAAAACACATCCTTCCTGAATGATTCAGGACTTTTTCCCAATAAAAAGTCCTCTGGATAAACCAGAACTCAGCTCCCCAGAAAAGCATGTTGTTCCTTGTATTATTATAATAAGAACATGTATCATGTCAATAAAAAATACGTATTTTTTTACACGTAGCAGAAGGGAACATGACTTAGCGAAAGGTGAATGACCGGAGCCGATCTAATGGGTATATTCATACATAATCCATGTGTAACGTATTCAATAACGTCTCTTGATACCATTTGACGAGAAAACCGAAACATACTATAGTAAAGAAATCAAAGAAAGGAGGAAATATCCATGATTTCCTTAGAAAGACTAAAAGCAGCATTTGCTCATATGAAAACCATCACCGCGCCGGGAAATGGCATCCATCGCCTGGCTTTTTCCGATGCAGACTGGGCCGGACGTCAGTACCTGATGGGCCTGATGAAAGCAGCAGGCCTCACCATCCGCATCGATGCTTTTGGCAATGTGATCGGCCATTATGCAGGAATCGATGAAGATCTTCCTGCCATCATGTGCGGCTCTCATGGGGACAGTGTCCCGGAAGGAGGAAACTATGACGGCGTCTTCGGCATCCTGACAGCCATTGAAACCATCCGCTCCATGCAGGAGGATCACTTCCACCCCGACCATCCGATCGAGGTGGTACTCTTTATGTGTGAGGAGTCAAGCCGCTTTGGTGCCGCCACATTAGGAAGCCGCGCTATGCGGGGCGAGCTTTCCGCAAAGGATCTGGATACACTGAAAGGCAAGGACGGCTGCAGCCTGAGGCAAGTTCTTCTTTCCCGCGGTCTCGATCCGGACCACATAGAAAGAGCCGCGTATACAAAACCGCTCAAGGCCTTTTTGGAAACGCATATCGAGCAGGGCCGTGTGCTGGAGCATGAAGGATTTACGATCGGTGCTGTCACCGGGATCGCCGCGCCGACCCGCTTCAAAGTCCATCTGCATGGCAGTGCGGATCACAGCGGTGCCACTCCGATGACGCTGCGCCATGATGGACTTTGCGCCGCCGCTCTCGTGATCACCAAGCTGGAAGCCCTTGCCAGCCATGCGGTAGAACCGCCTGTCGTCGGAACTGTGGGGATCTGCGACGTCTCGCCGGATGTCATGAATGTCATCCCCGGAGAGGTCACGCTTGGCATAGACATCCGCAGCATTTCCGCTGCCGCAAAAAAACAGGTCGCAGACGCATTGAAAACCTATATCGAAGACGTGTGCAGAGCACGCGACATCCCCTATACACTTGAGCCTGTCAGTGACGAGACGCCTGCCGTGATGCATCCTGCCATGGTCAGACTGGTGCAGAAAGCCGCAGAAAAGAACGACTATCCTGCACTTTCCATGCCGAGCGGCGCCGGCCATGACAGCATGCACTGGGCCAGCTATTGCCCCACCGGAATGATCTTCATCCCCTGTAAAAACGGCATCAGCCATAATCCGGCGGAATATGCCAGCCCTGAGGATATCTTTGCCGGAGCCAAAGTATTCAGCGAAGTCATCCGCACTCTTTCCCGAAAAGACTTCCAGCTGGTCTGACTACAAAGGAATGGTCTTTGCCGCTTCCCGGATACGCATAAAAAAATCCATGCCTTCGCATGGATTTTTTTGTGATGTATTTGTATTACACAGCCATAATGCCATTCTGATCGAAGTCAAGCACGAGGTAGCGCGCCGTCATCTTGGCGGAGCGGAATCCGTCGACCATGGCTTCGCCGACCATGTGTGCTTTATCCGCCGGAGCGAAGGCGATGATGGTCGGGCCGGAGCCGCTGATGGTCGCTCCGTAGGCACCGGAATACATGGCATTCGCAATGACCTGACGGGAGCCCGGGATGAGATCCAGACGATACGGGACATGGATGCAGTCATCGAGGCCGAATTTCAAATACTCGGGCTTTTGATACATGAAGGCCGCCATCAGGAAGGAGACGGCACCGATATTATGCACGGCATCGCTTCTGCTGTATGTCTTCGGAAGCACGGCTCTGGCTTTTTCCGTGTGAAGCTCAAAGTCCGGGATCGTAACGACTGCTTTCCAGTGGGATGGGATGTCGATGCTTTCCGCTGTGACATGGCCATCCTTCAGAAGTGCCATGCAGAAGCCGCCTAAGATCGCGGGTGCTGCATTATCGGGATGTCCTTCCATCTCCGCGGTGATATTCAGGATTTCTTTCCGGTCGAAAGGTTCCCCCATCAGCAGGTTTGCAAGGAATACGCCGGAAGCAAGTGCTGCCGAGCTGCTGCCGAGGCCTCTGGCAAAGGGGATGCGGTTGATGAGGTACATGCTGCCGCCGGGGATTTCTTTTCCGGCCTTTTTCGCCGTTTCCGCCATCGCCTGAATGATCATGTTATCCATTCCGGAAGGGATCTGGTCGGCGCCTTCCCCTTCTGCGCGGATCACGGTATCCTCCAGCTCTCGTCCTTCCTCGGGGACGAACTGGACGACATTATAAAGGCCGAGCGACATGCCGAGGGTGTCGAAGCCGCTTCCGATATTCGCCGTGGTGGCCGGTACACGGACAATGTATGTCTTATTCTCTGTCATCATTCATGACCCTCACAATATTCGCGACCTGACGCATGCAGGGCAGGACCTGCAGGGCTTTTTCCACTTGAATGATATTTTCACGAGGCGTATCCTGCGTGATGATCATCAGTTCCGCTGCATCTTCGAAACGGCTCTTCTGCACGACTTCTTTGATGCTGATGTCATGGTCGGCATACGCAGATGCGATCTGGGAGAGGACGCCCGTCACGTCGTCGACGATCAGGCGGAAGTAGTAGGAATTCTTCAGCTTCAGGGAAGAGTAGAACGGGATGCGCTTCGTTTCCGTCAGCATCATGCCGGTGCCGGTGGAGCCATTCATGATGTGTTTCGCGGTGGAAATCACATCTGCCATGACGGCACTGGCCGTCGGGAGCGAGCCGGCGCCGCGTCCATAGAACATGACATCATCGACGATGTTGCCGGTGACATAGATCGCATTGTAGGAGCCTTTGACAGAAGCGAGCGGATGGGTACGCGGTACGAAGGCTGGGTAGACATTGAGCGCGATGCCATTCTCCTGACGGGTACCGACAGCGAGCAGTTTGATGGCATAGCCCATTTCGCTCGCATACTGTACATCCTTCTGGGAAATCTTCTCGATACCTTCGACGAGTACGTCATCAAATGTGACGTTCGCACGGAAGCCGATGGAGGCGAGGATCGCCAGCTTTCTCGCTGCATCGTAGCCGCAGACGTCATTGGTCGGGTCAGCTTCGGCAAAGCCCTTCTTCTGCGCCACGCGAAGGGCATCCGAGTAGCTGACGCCTTCTTCGTCCATACTGGAAAGGATGAAATTCGTCGTCCCGTTCACGATGCCGACGATGCTTTCGATCTCATTCGCAGCCAGAGAATCGTGCAGCGGGCGAAGGATCGGGATACCGCCCCCGACGCTGGCTTCGCAGGAGAAATTCACATGATTCTCCATCGCAGTATGCATGATCTCCGGTCCAAAGAGAGCCACGACATCTTTATTGGCGCTGACGACGCTCATTTTGTGATTGAGCGCCTCGAAGATATACTCCTTGGCCGGATGGATGCCTCCCATGACTTCGACTACGATGCCGATATCGGGATCGGCTATGATTTCCTCAAAAGAAGATGTCAGATGGACACCTTCCAAGAGAGGCACATTTTTGTACTTGTCCGGATGACGTACCAGTACATGGGTGATTTCCAGCTGACAGCCCAGCTGTTCTGCCATCATCTGGCTGTTTCTTTTGATGGTTTCAGCGACGCCGCTTCCGACGGTGCCGAAGCCAAGGAGTGCAATATTGATTGTTTTCATAAAATCTCCTCCTGATCAAGGATGCATTGAAAACCGGGGAATGAGGGGCGTCTCATGGATTGCGTTTTTGCGTTCTGCCCCAAACACAATACCAATCACCAGTGGTGACAACTTTCTCTCCTATTCTCCTGCTTTCAGCATGGCTTCCTGAAGAACAACGGACTGTATTCCTTTCATGGACTTGACTGCATCTTCCAAAACCGATAACGGTTCCGATGCATCTTCTATCTGCAAGGTCATGGTGACAGAGACGAGCTTCTCCCCCGCCCGGCTACGGTTCATGGAAAGGATCTCGAAATTCCCTTTCATGACGCGTCGCATGAGGCGGGCAAAGTGAGGATACTCCTCCGTCATGACCGTGGACAGCATGGCGATCCTGAGCGCCCGGCTTTGGGCCGATGCTACATGATCTTTATATTTATAATAAGCACTGCGGCTCATATCGACTTTTTTGACAGCTTCATTGATGGATCCGCAGATCCCGTCATTCAGCAGTTCTTTCACTTTGATCGTTTTCTTGATGGCTTCCGGAAGTACCTTCAGATCCACCAAGTAAAATTCTTCTTTTCCTTTTTTCATAATGAACCGTATGACAGAAAGGTATGGGGCGTGTCACAGGCTGCCTGTTCTCTTCGCCCGCTCCCTTATTCTATAAAATGAAACAAAATCACCGCAGCGGCCACGGAGACATTGAGTGACTCGACCGTACCCGCGAGCGGAATATATAAATTCATATCGGTCATCGCGAGAAGTTCCTCGCGGATGCCGTTTCCTTCATTGCCAAAAACGAAGATCCCTTTCCGGATCTCTCCCACCGTTTTGTACGGGACGGCCTGCGAAAGGGCTGTCCCATAGAGCGCAAGACCGCTCTTCTCGCGGAGAAGGGAAATCTGATCCACGGTCAGGTCTTCGTAGACGGGAACGCGCAGGATACTCCCCATAGAGCTTCGCACCGCTTTTTCCGCAAAGGGATCGGTGCATCCTTTCGTAAGAAGGACGGCCTTGACGCCGGCCGCCGCCGCACTTCGAAGGATCGTCCCCATATTGCCGGGATCCTGCACCGCATCCAGCAGCACGTAGTACCCATCGAGCGGGTGCATCAGCTCTTGAATATCTCTTTTTTCCTTAGAAGCCAGCAGCATGATGCCCTGCCCATGCTGCGTACCGGAGATGAGCTTCATCAGACCCTCATCGATTTTCAGAAAGCGCCAAGAAAGTGCTTCTCCCTCTTTCATGAGTGCCTTGAAGCGTTCATTCTCCAGCTGGTTTTCTGTGAAAAAACAGGTACATGCTTTCATGCCCTGACGGAGAGCATCCTCGACGCTGCGAAGGCCTTCCATCAGGAATAGGCCGTAGGCCTGCCGGTATTTTCGCTGCTTCAGCTGCAGTGCCTTTTTGATCCACTGGTTGCTGCGGCTCCTTATTTCTTCGATCATCCTGTCCTCCAAAGCATCCTGCCTTATCCGCTACTATCTGTGATAGCTATCCGTGCAATGGCAAAGGAGCGGCTCTGATGATGGGATGTCCTGATCCCTCGTCACCAGTCACTAGTCACTAGCTACTAACCCCGATTCACCAGCCTCAGCTTCTCCCGCACGAATGCTTCTATATCGCCGCCGGGGAAAAGGAATCCACGGATGCCCGCATTCTCTGCGGCTTCGACATCGCGTTTCCCATCCCCGAAAAGAACCGCCCGGTCTTTGTCTATGCCGTATGCATCAAGCGCGCGAAGGATCATCCCCGGCGCCGGCTTGCGGCAGCTGCACACTTTATCATATGCGGGAAGGGGCGCACCGGCGAGGTGCGGGCAGTAGAAAAACTCAGTGATATGTCCGCCCCATTTTTGAAATTCTTCATTCATTTCCCGATGGAGCTGCTGCACAGTTTCTTCGGTGAAATAGCCACGCGCTACACCGCTCTGGTTCGTCACGACAAAGAGAAGAAAGCCGGCCTTTGTGAGTTCGGCTACGATCTCTCTTGCGCCTTTCACCCAGCGCAGTGCCTTTATCTGATGCACATAGCCATCATCTTCATTCAGGACGCCGTCTCGGTCAAAAAAGACCGCTTTTCTTCTGGTATCCATCATTTCGTCCAGTCCACCTCATCGATGATCTGGCAGATGATGTGCGCTGCGAGCATATGGATTTCCTGAATGCGGGCGGTAACCTCATCCGGCACCACCAGAGAGGCATCGCACCAGAGTACCATGGCTCCGCCTGTTTTCCCGGTCGAACCGATGGTCGTCAGCCCTTTTTCTCTCGCTGTTTTCAGCGCTTCGAGTACATCCGGACTATTTCCGCTGGTGGAAATCCCCCAGAGGACGTCCCCCGGATTTCCCAGCCCTTCGACCTGACGGGAAAATACGTGGGCAAAGCTGTAGTCATTCCCGACAGCGGTCAGGATCGAGGTATCTGTCGTGAGGGCGATGGCAGGAAGAGAGCAGCGTTCGTTATGAAAGCGCCCGACAAATTCCGCAGCGATGTGCTGCGCGTCGGCAGCGCTGCCTCCATTGCCGCAGATAAGGATCTTGTGGCCGGAGCGCAGGGCTTTTTCGCAGATCTTCGTCATGTTTTCGATGACAGGATAGAGTGCGCGGCTCTTTTCGAGTGCTTTCTGGTGATCATCGAAACATTTTTCTATGAGTGCTTTCATTTCTTTTCCTCATCCTGAGCGGCCTTGGAGACAGTCTGCTGCCCGGTCATCAGATTCTGAAGTTCCTGCATGAATGTATTGATATCCTTGAATTCACGATATACGGAGGCAAAACGGACATATGCGACCTGATCGAGCTTGCAGAGCGCATCCATCACGATATTACCGATCTCCGTGGTCGGCAACTCGCGCTTCGGATCGGTGCGGATCGTATGTTCCACCCGATCGATGATTTCTTCGATCTGCGCCGAGGATACATTCGTCTTTTCACAGGCTCTGGTAATACCGTTACGGATCTTGGATCTATCGAAAAGCTCACGCTTGCCATTCTTCTTGATGACACGAAGCGGCATTTTTTCTACGGTTTCATAGGTCGTGAAACGGCGTCCGCAAGAGAGGCACTGACGGCGGCGGCGAATGGCTGCGCCTTCATCCGTATCTCTGGAGTCTGTCACTTTCGTATCTCTGCTTTTACAGAATGGGCATTTCATATCGAATTCTCCTTTTTTGAGTTAACAAAAAGCAAAATCAATAAAAGCCACACTGCATCTGCGGTGTGGCTTTTCAGACAGGTAGAAAGAGCCGGTCTGTCTCTGGTGAGGAGAATACGGGTGCGATGATCGTCCGCATCCTCCCTCTCTGTTCCATAGGGTGTCGCATCAGAAAGAGAGTCATCCATGAGAGCAGTCAGCCGGCGTATTTTCCCTTATTTTCTGAGGAATTCCGGAACCGCAATTCCCGTGCTCGGACGGACAGCATTGCTGAATCTGTTTCCTGCCTGCGCCGGAGCCTGTGCTTTTTTCTTTTCGCCGAAGCCGGTCGCAATGACAGTGATTCTGACGGTATCGTTATCGAGGGTATCATCGACAGAAGTCCCCCAGATGATATTGGCATCCGGATCGGCTGCTTCAGTGATGATCTGGGATGCTTCGTTGATTTCGAAGAGGCCCAGGTCTTCATTGCCGGTGATATTGATGATGATGCCTTTCGCACCATCGATGCTGCGTTCCAGAAGCGGGCTGTTGATGGCCATGGAAGCGGCGTCGCTCGCACGGTTGTCGCCGGTGCCGATGCCGATGCCCATGAGCGCTTCGCCCTGGTCACTCATGATGGTTCTGACGTCTGCAAAGTCCAGATTGATGATGCCCGGTACGGTGATCAGGTCGGAAATGCCCTGGATGCCCTGACGGAGTACATCGTCCGCGGTCTTGAAGGCATCTTTCAGAGAGGCTTTCTTATCCATGATCTGCAGCAGCTTGTCATTCGGTACGACGAGGATGGCATCGACGCTGTTCTTCAGACGTTCGATCCCTTCCTGTGCATTTCTCGCTCTGACCTTGCCTTCGAAGGTGAATGGTTTCGTCACGACAGCGATGGTGAGCGCGCCCAGCTCTCTGGCGCACTGTGCCGCTACCGGAGCCGCGCCGGTGCCGGTACCGCCGCCCATGCCGGCAGTGACGAAGACCATGTCTGCGCCTGCCAGTGCTTTGGAGAGATCTTCCTTGGATTCTTCGGCTGCCTGTTCACCGACTTCCGGTTTTGCGCCTGCACCGAGACCCTTGGTCAGTTTTTCACCGATCTGGATCTTGTTATCTGCTTCGGATTTATTCAAAACCTGGGTTTCGGTATTGACTGCAATAAATTCGACCCCTTTGACCTGGGCATCGATCATGCGGTTGACTGCATTATTTCCGCCGCCACCTACACCAATAACTTTAATGTTTGCCATTTCAGACTGTTCCATGTTCGCTCCTCCTTCAGGATATCTTGCGTCATGTATGTTAGGAAACGCTGATTAACTCAGGATGTTATCCACCTATATTACATTTCTGCTAATCATATGTACCATTGTACAATACTTTCCACAAGTTCGCCACCGGTAGAATGAGACAATTTGCATTTTTTCCGGTTAAAATCTCTATTTTTTCAATTTTATAAAGGGAGATGAGAGATTGGCGTCCACATATTCCACGGAAAGGCCGCGCGCCTTCACATCTCCTACCATATTCTCAGCCAGTTTGGCCTGCTCTTCCATGTCGCTGCCGCTGCCAAGGTGGACGGTGATGCCATCTCTGGTATAAGCGCGGATGTTTTCCGGATTCCCGATATTGATCTCCGAAAAGAAACGCTGTCCTTCCGGCGAGAGTGCATTCAGAAAAGCGAGTGCTTTATCCAAGTCTTCCTGCGACACGGTATCTCCGAGGAGCAGGTTTCCCATCCGCTTACCGGTGATCATCGCGGCGTCGCCCTTTCGGATCGACTGCACGGAGTCGATCACCATGCCCTCTTTATCAAGCACGACATAGCTGTACTCCGCCTGCATGATGGCCAGCGGCACTCTGTCTTCGATGTGTACTTCGAGGACGAAGGGAAATCCGCGGCTCACCTGCACATCGGCCACACGGATATCATGAGAGAGACGCTCTGCCAGACCGGATGCGCTGATCTGCAGCACATTGACCGGCTGGCGGATCTGGCCTTCGAAAAGAATATCCTCCATCGTGAGCGCCTTCGTGCCGGTGAGATGGATATAGCCTAAAGGCAGCGGCAGAAGAAATACCCCCAGCACGATGAGGAGAAGCCCGCCGCCCGTCAGCAGGATGGAGCTCCTGATACGGAGTCTCTTCTTTTTCTTTTTGCGCGACCTTCTGGGTGGCTCTTCCGTCTCCTGCAAAGGCTCTTCCGGCTTCTCTTCCGGCTCTTTCCAAGCCTCCTGCTCCGGGATCTTTCCCTCATGCAGCTCGCGCCTGAAATCATTGAAGCTTTTAAAATTATCCATACAATTTGATCCTGTAAATAAGAGATGGTGTAAGTTTTTTGGGAATCATTTTTTTACGTATTGTCATTTCGAGCTGAGGCGAGAAATCTCACTTGCAGACAGCGAAACGGCGAGTGCAAAACGACCGCCAAACGATGCTCTAAGACGTCGCTTCTGCATGGCCATACATGCGTCGATAAACGCAGTGCAAGAAAGATCCCTCCACTTCGGTCGGGATGACGGATATGAGAAAAAACCGTCTGCCATCTGATGTCTCTCTAATCCCTAATCCCTAGTCACTAGTCACCAGTCCCCAGCCACTACAATCACACCTTATCCAGCCCTGCTTCGAGGAGAATCTTCTCACAAAGCGCAGGGAACGAGATTCCTGCCGCTGCAGCAGCTTTCGGGACGAGGCTCGTCGCCGTCATGCCCGGGATGGAATTGGCTTCCAGAAGATGCGGACGGCCTTCGCAGTCAGTCTTGAAGTCGAAACGGCACGCCCCATCGCATTCCGCCATGCGGTAGCCGATTTCTGCGAGACGGCTCATCTCTTCCGCCAGTGCATCCGAAATCGGAGCCGGGACGAGGTAGTCCGTCGCGCCCTTGGTGTACTTGGAGTGGTAATCATAGGAGCCCGAGTGCGGGCAGATCTGGATGACCGGCAGTGCTTTGCCGTCCAGCACGGAAACGGTGAATTCCTCGCCGGACAGGAAAGCCTCTGCGAGAATCCTTGGCTCTACCGAAAAGACGCGGTCGATCGCCTCTTTCAGATCTTTTTCCTCTTTTACGATCTCGATGCCGATGGTCGATCCTTCACAGGCCGGTTTCAGAACGACCGGCAGGGTAAAGCTCTTGCCAATGTCCTCTTCGACATTTTCCTTCCCATCCTTCAGATAGTAGGCTTTGGAAAAGGCCATGGGGAGACCCGCCTGCTTGAAGAAATGGCTGCTCATGATCTTATCCATGGTGATAGCGCTCGAGGTCACACCGGAGCCCGTGTACGGGATGCGGGCAAGTTCGAGTACGCTCTGGATGGTGCCATCCTCCCCGTACTTGCCATGCAGCGCGATGAATACGGCATCAGCCTTCGCTTCTTTCAGCTGCTCCACCACATGATGCGGATCATATTCCAAAGGAATGGCCTGATAGCCGATGGATGTCAGGGCTTCTAAAATGGCCTTCCCTGTATTTCTGGAGACTTCTGCCTCTCTGGAGGGTCCTCCCATGAGAACCACGATTCTGCTCTCTTTAGTAATCACTTTTTCAACCCTTTATCCTTCACCAACTGAATGAGCTCTTCCCCTGCGCGGTAAATGCTGCCGGCGCCCATGGTGATGATCATATCTCCCGGCTTTACGAAATCGTAAAGCGCCTGAGACACGCCTTCCACGGTATCCACATAGTGGATCTCTTTCTCCGGCAGACGCTTGTGCACCAGCGAGGGGATCAGATGTCCGTCGACGCCTTCGATCGGCGCCTCACTTGCCGCATAGATATCAGTGAAGAAGAGTACATCCGCATCATCGAAGGCTTCGGCAAACTCCTGCTGCAGCAGCTGCGTGCGGGAATAGCGGTGCGGCTGGAAGGCACAGATGATGCGGTGATCGCCTGTCTCTCTCGCTGCTTTCAAAGTTGCTTTGATTTCCGTCGGATGGTGTGCATAGTCATCGACCACCCAGAGATCATGCTCTCTGGACTTCGTCTCGAAGCGCCGCTTCACTCCCACGAAATGAGACAGCGCCGTCTCGATCGTTTCCATCGGGATGCCGCAGTAGAGCGCTGCGATCACAGCGCCCAGCGCATCACGGATATTATGCGAGCCCGGGATCTGCAGCTCGATGGTGCCGAGCGTCTTACCCTCATGCACCACATCGAAAAGAAGATGCCTGTTTTCGTATCGCTTGTTCACGGCCCGATAGTCAGCTTTTTCATTGAGCCCGTAGGTGATGCAGGTCTTATGGATCTCGGGCAGGATCGCGCATACGCCCTCACTGTCGGTGCATACGATGGCGACGCCGTCCTCGTAGCAGATATGGCTGATGAATTCGGAAAAGGCACGACGGATATTTTCGACGCTGCCATAATGATCCAGATGGTCATCCTCGATATTCGTCACCACCGTCATATAGGGGGAAAATTTCAGGAAAGAGCCGTCGCTTTCATCCGCTTCCGCGATGACATACTCGCCCTTTCCGAGGCAGGAATTCCCTCCGATATAGCTGGCTGCCGCCCCGAGAACGATCGTCGGATCTTTGCCCGCTTCATAGAAAATCTGGCCCACCATGGCAGAGGTCGTGGATTTCCCATGTGCGCCTGCGACTGCGATGCCTTTGCCCCAGTGGAACATGGCCGCCAGTACGTCAGAGCGATGGAACACGGGAATGCCAAGGCGTCTCGCTTCTCGAAGCTCGGGATTTTCTTCGGAGATCGCTGAGGAAATGACCACGCAGTCAGCGCCCTTCACATGAGAGGCTTCATGCCCGATATAAATCTCTGCGCCTTTTTTTCGGAAATCGCGCAGGAAGGGAGAGTCTGCCACATCGGAACCGGAAATGCGATCCCCCTTGTCCAGCAGAATGACGGCCAGCGCACGCATGCCCATACCGCCGATCCCTATAAAATGGAATGTATGATACTTCGTGAGGTCCATAATCGTCTTCCTTTATTTAATGAGCGACAGTGCAAGTCTTGCGATATCCTCTCCGGCATGCACTTTTTTCAAAGTGCCGATGGACTTCTCCATCGTCTGAAGGGCTTCGGGATGCTCGCGAAGCGCTGTAATATTTTCGATAAATTTGGCGCCAGTGACGTCCTTATCCAGGATCATCTTCGCCGCGCCCGCCTCAGAAAAGACGCGGGCATTGTATGTCTGGTGATCCTCCGCCGCATAGGGATACGGGATCAGGATGGCCGGCAGCTCTCTCGCTGCGACCTCCGCCAGACTGATGGCTCCCGCACGGCAGATGATGAGATCGGCCGCCGCCAGTGCATTCGGCATATGGTACTCATAGCGGATGATGCGGCTCGCAGAACCGTAATGCCCATCCTCCTCGCAGCCGAGTGCGCTCGTGATCTTGTCATACTCCAGCTCGCCCGTCACATGGTAAAGGCACAGGTTCTTCGCATCCTTGAAATGACGATGCACATCCAGCATCGCAGTATTGATCGTCCTCGCTCCGCGGCTGCCGCCGGTGACCAGTACCATGAAGGTATCCGGCGAAAGCCCGAGTGCCTTGCGGGATGCCTCCCGCTTGGCTTCCATAATGTCTGGACGGATCGGATTTCCTGTATAGATGCATTTTTCCGGATGCGGGAAACGGGGACCGGCTGCTTCATAGCCCAGCGCGATCTTATCGACCACGCGGGAAAGGATCTTATTCGTGATCCCCGGGATCACATTCTGCTCCTGAATCAGCGTCGGGATATGAGACAGCGCTGCCGCCATCAGGATCGGCCCGCATACATAGCCGCCCGTCCCGATGACTACGTCCGGCGCGAAATCTTTCAGGATCCGGCGCGCTTTGAACAGGCTACCTGCCGCATGACACAGGATGCTGATATTTTCCAGCGTCAGCTTCCGCTTCAGGCCCGAAGCCGGCAGCGAGGCGAAACGATACCCTTCTTTCGGAATGATACGCGACTCCATCCCATTCGGCGTACCCACGAAAAGAAATTCAGTTTCTTCCAGTTTTGCTATTTCTTTAGCAATGGTGATGGCCGGGTAAATATGTCCCCCCGTACCGCCGCCAGATAAAATAACCCGTTTCATAAATGATACATGCTCCCAAGTTGGTGGTTTGTAAATGATAATTGGAAAGGTTTAAAGGTTCAGGGTTCAGGGTTAGCCCACGGGGCATGCTGCCCTTGATTACGTTTGAAAGCCTCGATTGAATGAGAAATTAGAAATGAGAAATGGTGGTTTTCTCGCATCGCAAACCTAATCCCTAGCTACCAGTCACTAGTCACTAGCTACTCATCCCTGCTTTCAAACTTGTTGTGGCGGCTTCGCCGCAAGTATATAACTCCGCGGCGCTTTCTATTTTTAAGCGCCGCACCACAACCCTGAACCCGACAACCTGAACCTTGAGCTCATTATTTCCCTTTTCTCAAAGCCCCTTAACAATTTTCTTGAAATCCATGCCGCGCTCTTCCATATTCTTATACATATCGAAAGAGGAGCAGGCCGGTGAAAGGATGACGACATCCCCCGGTTTCGCCAGCTTCTGTCCGAGGAGGACGGCCTCTTTCATAGAGGATACACGGTAGATAGCAGAGACGCCCGCTTTCCGTGCCTCTTCTTCGAAGCGTCCGGCCGCAGCTCCTAAAAGGATGAGCTCTTTCGTATGACGGCGCACGACCTGCATGAAATCAGAAAGAGGCGTCCCCTTATCATGGCCGCCGGCGATCAGGATAACAGGCTTGTCGAAGGCTTCCATGCCTTTGACGGCTGCATCGGTATTCGTGGCCTTGGAGTCATTGTAGTACGATACGCCATCCAGTTTGCGAACAAATTCGATGCGGTTCGGAAGAGCGGCAAAGGTCTTCAGCGCCTCTATGATGACCGCCGTGTCGACGCCGCCCTCATGTGCCAGGAAAGCAGCCGCCAGGCAGTCCTCGATATTCTGTTTTCCCTTCAGCAACAGCTCTCCTGCGGTGCAGAGAGGAATGGTTTCTCCCCGTCTCTTCAGCACGAGACGGTCACCGGAAAGGCATGCCCCTTCCTCGACCCCGTGCGAGGTAGAGAGCAGACACACATGGGTGTGCGTATCCGCCTGCTTTTTCAGCATCGGCGTATAGGGATCATCCGCATTCAGAAGGATGCAGTTTGTTTCGTCCATATTCTCAAAAATGCGTGCCTTGGCTGCCACGTAGGCCTCCATGGTGTGATGACGCTCGAGATGGTCGGGCGTGATATTCAGGATGACCGCTGCCTTCGGCTGGAAATGGGTGATGAATTCCAGCTGGAAGCTCGAAACTTCCGCTGCGATCAGCCCGTCCTCCGGCACCAGCTCTGCTTCGCGGGAAAGGGAGATCCCCAGATTCCCTGCCAGAGCAAAGGGTCTCCCCGAGTGCGAGAGCATGCTGCCAAGCAGCGTCGTGGTCGTGGTTTTCCCATTCGTCCCCGTGATGGCAAGGATCGGCGCCTTCGTCACGCGATAGGCCAGCTCTACTTCGCTCAGGACAGGGATGCCTCGCTTCATCGCCCTCTGGATCACGACATTTTCCGCCGGGATGACAGGAGAAACGACGACGGTGTCCATCCCGTCCAAAAGGCTCTCCGACTGCGCGCCGAAGCAGAACTCCGCCCCGAGCCCGATAAGCTCTTCTTTTTCTTTTGTATTCTGTATCTGATCTTTCAGATCGGAAATCACGACATGGGCTCCATGACGGAGAAGTACATGAGCCGCGCCAAGGCCGCTGATGCCGGCGCCTAGAATCAATACATTTTTCAAAGCATACCTCCCATGATAGTAAAACATGGATAGTCGATGAGGACTGGTGGCTAGTGGCTAGTGACTAGTGGCTAGTGACTAGTGACTAGTAGTAGCTAGTGACTGGTAGCCAGGGATTAGGGATCGGCGCAGAAAGTATCCGATTTCATACATCATCTCGCCGTCTCCCAGTCACTGAGTCTCTAGTATCGCGTTTTCTAAATAACTGGCATGTAAGTCAACTTCCGAATCAAGTTAGGAGTGAGGAGTGAAGGCACGGCGCATAAAATAAGGAAGCGCCGCGGAGTTTTATATAAATGATGGACAAACCGTTTTATTTAATAAAGTGGTATTGGGGCACTATATGAATTGTGTGCCCCTCCAAGCACTTCTCACTTCTCACTAAGTCCAGAAGTTAACAAATCGCTATGCCAGTCTCCCAGTCTCTTAGTCTCTTAATCTACGCCAACGCATAGATCGCCAGCATCAGGCTGCCTGCAGCCGCGAGACCCTCGAAGATCCAGAAGGACCAGACGACACGGACTTCGCTCCAGCCCGACAGTTCGAAATGATGGTGCAGCGGACTCATCTTGAAGACACGCTTGCCCGTTGTTTTGAAAGAAATGACCTGAATGATGACAGATAAGGCCTCCAGCACAAAAATCAGTCCGAGGAAGGCGAGCAAGAGCTCCGTCCGGGTCATGACCGAGATCCCGGCGATGGCTCCGCCGAGGGCGAGCGAGCCGGTATCCCCCATGAAAACCTTGGCCGGATGATAATTGAAGAAAAGGAATCCAATGCAGGCCCCTGCCAGAATGATGATGAAATAGCCGAGGTCATGAAATCCCGTCATATAGCAGAAGACCGCATAGGCCGTAAAAGCGATGACGCAGCAGCCGGAAGCCAGCCCGTCCAGTCCATCCGTCAGGTTCACCGCATTCGAAGCCCCCACGATGACAAGGACAACGAAAGGATAGTACAAAAGTCCGATGGAAATATCCATCGTCGTGAATGGGATCGCGATCGAGTACGGCAGGTGCAGGGTATCGACGACGCCCCAGCAGAAGAGCACGGCGAGGATCAGCTGCCCCAGCATTTTCTGCTTGACGGTCAGCCCCAGATTTCTTTTCTTTTCCGCTTTGATGAAATCATCGAGAAATCCTAAAAGCCCATGCCCCAGCGTCAGGAAAAGAAGCCAGAGAACCGATGGATCCAAGAGGCGGTTGAAAAGCACCACCAGCACCATTGCTGTCAGCATGAAGAGACCGCCCATGGTCGGAGTGCCGCTCTTGGCCCGATGAGACTTCGGTCCTTCGGTGCGGATCGACTGGCGCGCCTTCAATTTTTTCAAAAGCGGAATGCCCACCCATCCACAGATGATGGTGAGAACCGCTGCTTCCAGCAGGTATATACAATAATTACTTTCCATCCTTTGTCAGAACTCCCCTCAAGAGCATTGGTACTTTTTCCATATGCATATAGTGCGAACCTTTCACCAGCACGGCATCACCGGCTTTGGCCAGAGACGCCAGCTTCTCGGCAGCCTCTTCACAGGTCTCATACGAGAAAACGGACGTCATGCCGCCCTCTTTGGCAGCGGAGGCCAGATGGCGAGAGAGAGGTCCCACCGTGATGAGGCCGTCAAAGCCCATGGCGGCTGCTTTCTTTCCCGTTTCCTGATGCAGCGCCTCTTCCATCTCGCCCAGCTCTCCCATATCGCCCAGCACCAGATAATGATGCGAAGCGGGGATCTGCTTGAGCGAGCCGAAGGCCATTTCCATAGAAAGCGGATTCGCATTGTACGAGTCATCCATGACGGAGATCCCGGCGATGGTAAGCAGCGTCTGCCGCTGACCGATCGGATGGAAATCCGCAAACGCTCTCTGAATTTTCCGGCTGTCTACGCCAAGGACGCGGGCTGCCGCGATGGCCGCCAGCGCATCGTAGACATTGTGTACGCCGAGAAGATGGAGCTTCACGCGGAATGCTTCATCAAAGGACGTGCAGATGAACTGGGTTTGCGAAGCCTCATAGCGCACCTCCGTCCCGCGGACGGTATAGCGCCCCGCAAGGCCATAGGAAATCACGCGTCCCTCGAAACTGTCCCCCATCGCTTTGACGAAGGGGTCATCCCCATTCAGGATCGCCGTGCCATCCTTCGGCAGTGCTTCGATGAGCTCCGCCTTCGCCTTCGCGATATTTTCCTGACTGCCCAGGATCCCGATATGCGATGTGCCGACATTGGTCACGATACCGATGGTCGGACTGGCGATCGCACAAAGCTCTGCGATCTGTCCAAAGCCGCGCATCCCCATTTCTACGACGCAGACCTCCGTCTCTTTCGTCATCGAGAGAAGCGTCATGGAAAGACCGATCTCATTATTGAAATTCTTCTGTGTCGCGCAGACATGAAAACGAGACGACAGGAGCGCCGTCGTCATGTCTTTCGTCGTTGTTTTTCCATTAGATCCCGTGATGCCGATCACCGGCACATGGAAACGCATACGGTGAAAATGGGCAAGATCTTCCAGTGCCTGCTTCGTATCCTTCACGAGAAACGCAGATACATCGGAAGGCAGATCCGCAGCAAAAGAGGCATCCGAAAGGATGACCCCCGAAGCCCCTTTTTCGCACGCCTTTTTCAGGAAGGCATGCCCATCAAAATTTTTTCCTTTAAGAGCCAGAAACAGATTCCCCGTCTCAATGGTGCGGGTATCGGTACTGACCCCGTCCATGGACGGCTCCCTGCCGCGCTTGAGCAGCTGCGCCCCGCAGGCTCTTTCTATTTCTTCTATCGTAAATGAAGCCATGGATTTCACTCCTCCGGTATTTTTCCCAAAAGCGAAGCGCCTATAACTGCTTCAGCGCTTTCCTCGCTTCTTCCCTATCGTCGAAATGAATGGTCTTGTCTTTCAAGATCTGGTAGTCTTCATGACCCTTGCCGGCGATGAGGACGATATCGTCTCCTTTAGCGAGGGAAATCGCCTTCTGGATGGCGCTTCTTCTGTCGACCACAACTTCCACCTGCAGAGACGGCTTCTCCGCCTTCACTTCTTCGACGCCGGCTGCCACTTCTTTCACAATGGTCTCCGGGTCTTCCGTGCGGGGATTGTCACTGGTCACGATCGCTACATCCGCATAGCGGGCAGCAATACGGCCCATGATCGGACGCTTCATCTTATCACGGTCGCCGCCGCAGCCGAAAACGACCAGAATGCGGCCCTTCGTGATCTCCTGTGCGGTCGTCAGGATCTTCTCAAGACCATCCGGAGTATGTGCATAGTCGACCACGACGGTGAAGGACTGGCCCTCATCGATCAGCTCGAAACGCCCCGGCACACTGTGGAATGTCTTCATCGCAGCTGCAATGATTTCCATGGAAATCCCTTCGGAAAGCGCCGCGCCGATCGCCCCCAGTGTGTTATAGATATTGAAACGGCCTGCCAGTCTCGTCTCGAACTGGTAGGTCTTCCCTTCATAGGTCACTTTGAAGGCGGAAGACTTGCCAGTGAACCGGCTGTCAAAGGCATACAGATCCGCCGTCTTGTCACTCATGCTGTAGGTGTGAAGATCCGCCACCTTCTGATCGACAGCGTCCATCATCACATGGGCATACGGGTCATCCACATTCACCCACGCTGCCTTATTGCCCTTCGTCTGTCCTGCCGAAGACACCTTCTCAAAAAGGATGGCCTTGGCTTTTGCATAGTTGTCCATCGTCTTATGGTAGTCCAGATGATCTTCCGTGAGGTTCGTGAAGACGGCATTATCAAATTCCACGCCTTCGACGCGCCCCATGACGAGCGAATGGGAAGAAACCTCCATGCACACATGGGTGACCTTTTCTTCTGCCATCTGCCAGAGCAGACGCTCCAGATCGATGACATCCGGCGTGGTATTGTGCGTCGGCAGCTCCTTATCCCCGATCAGGGCATGGATGGTGCCGATGACACCGGTCTTGTAGCCCGCCTGCTCAAGGATATGGCTCACGACATGGGTCGTGGTGGTCTTGCCATTCGTCCCCGTAAGTGCGATCATGCGCATCTTGCGCGACGGATAGTCAAAGAAAAACGGTACCATATCTTCCATCGCTTTTCTGGTATCTGCCACATAGACGACAGTGACCCCTTCGGCTGCCTCGACCTCTTTGGAAGCCACGATGGCTTTCGCCCCCAGCTTCACGGCAGAGCTTACGAACCGATGTCCATCCACATGCGCCCCCTCAAGACAGAAAAAAAGGCTCCCCTCTTTCACCTGCCGCGAGTCCGCTGTCACATCCAAAATCTCAATATCTGTAGTGCCTTCCGTGCGAAGGACCGGCGTTGTTTTCAGTAATTCCGCTAATTTTTTCAAAACAGTCACCTCTGGTTTTGTATTTAGGAAACATAGACCCCCCTCCGGATGTCATCCGCGCTTCCTGTATTCTATGAGTCATGCTTTTGAAATCATCACGGCATGCGCCATCACCTCCGGCAGAGATGAAGCTCGAATGCCACTCAATGCCACTCATTATATTAGCTTAAATCTATGGCAAGCACAAGGGACTGTGAAAGATGAAATTTCATTTTCACAGCCCCTTTCTTGTGTAGTTCACTACTATCGCCTTATTTGGGGAGATTCATTGATTCATTTCGAGAAGAGTGCAACAGATCGAACAGCTTCAATGAGGTAGTACGGCGTATAAAAGATGTCAGACGTCTGATGTCTGATGTCTCATGTCTAACGTCTCTAAGTCTACTCCCCAGCCCCTCATCTCCCCTTATTCGGGTGCGGTTTGGCGGGATCCGCACTGCCATAGACCGCACGAACAGGCAGGCTCATCTTGAGCTTCTGCTCTGCGATCTGCTGGATGCGTACCGGTGCCTCCAGACGGGACACCTCGAGCTTATCCACCGCATTCTCCTTCGCCATCGTCATGACCTCGCTGCGGATACGCTGCATTCTGTATTCCTCCTGAATATTGATCCCACTCAGGAAGACCAGCAGCATCACGGGAAAAAGGATCATCAGCATCCCCAGAATGATGTCATGAAAAAAATAGGAAGAGTCAGACCTCTCGCGCTCGATCCGTCGAGGCGCGGCGACGCTTCCCGGCATCGACGGCATGTAACCCATGACTTGCACATCCTGTACCATACGATATCTCTCCCATCTTTTTCAGACTCTATATCTCAGGCTGAAGGAAACAGGGCCAGATCCCCGGTCGCTCCCTACACTCTTTCTACAACACGCAGGACCGCACTTCTCGCACGCGGATTCTCCTCGATCTCTTTCGCACTCGGTTTTTGCGCCTTGCCGATGGACTTCACCAGACGATGGTGGTGGCACACACAGACAGGCAACTCCGGCGGGCAGATGCAGTCCCTTTCCATTTCCTTGAAAGCCTTCTTGATGATGCGGTCTTCCAGTGACTGGAACGTGATGACGCCGACGCGTCCCCCCACTTTCAGGTGGGAAACGCAGGCTTCCATCGTGTCTTTCAGGATCCCCAGCTCGTTATTTACCTCGATACGGATCGCCTGAAACGTGCGCTTCGCCGGATGCGGGCCATTTCTTCTGGCATGCGCCGGAATGGCCGCCTTGATGACTGAGACCAGATCATCCGTCGTCTCGATGGGCTTCTTCTCGCGGAATTCACAGATAAACTGTGCGATCCGCTTCGCCCATCGCTCTTCCCCATACTCCCAGATGATACGCGCAAGCTCTTCCTCTTCATACGTATTCACGATCTCATACGCCGTGCGCGGATTTCTCTGATCCATGCGCATATCGAGCTTCCCGTTATTCATATAAGAGAAGCCACGGCTGCCATCATCGAGCTGATGGGATGAGACCCCCAGATCGAAGATGAAGCCATCGACCTTGTCGATCTCAAGCGAGGTCAGGATATCATGGATGTGAGAAAAATTATCCCGTACCAAAAGATGACGGCAGGCACAGCCGGAAAGACGATGAGAAGCCGCCTCGATCGCTTCTTCATCCTGATCGACGCCGATCAGAAGCGCATCCGGAGCAAGCTTCTCCGCCATAGCGAAAGAATGTCCGCCGCCCCCTAAGGTGCAGTCGACATAAATGCCATGTGGATCCGTCAGGATCCGGTCGATCATTTCGTGCAGAAGCACGGTGGTGTGTTGAAATTCCATAAATGAGTCCTCGAAAAAAGGTGAAAGGTTCAGGGTTCAGGGTTGTGGTGGCGGCTTCGCCGAAATCCTTCGACTCAGGCCTCAACTTTCTGAATGCGACTTTTCCAACAAACGACATTTCACTCCGCTCAGGATGATGAAATGGGCGATGCCCTAAAGTAGCATTCAAGTCACCAATCACTCCCAAACCTCACAGATCAAAATTCAGCGGAAGATCGAGAGCATCCGCGATCTCTGCGATATCCTCGCCCTCTTCGTCCTGCCGCAGGAGCTCCGGATCCCAGATCTCGATGATGGGTCCCGTCCCCACGATGCAGGCTTCCTTCTTCAGCTTTGCAAATTCACGAAGGTGGGCAGGGATCAGGATACGCCCCTGGCGGTCGCACTCCATCTCCGTCCCGCGGCCGATCAGATGACGCATGATCTTGCGGACATTACGGTTCGTGAAGGGCAGCTTCTGCAGCCGGGCGATCAAGGCATCCCAGCGCTCTTTCGGATAAATATTGAGGCAGGTATCCAGACTTGGAGCCAGCACAAAACGACTTCCCAGCTCTTCCCTGAATTTCGCTGGAAGGATCATGCGCCCCTTGGCGTCTATGGTATGAGAATATTCATTCATAAACATATCCTTCCACCTCCTCCACATTTACCCACATTCTACCACAATCCCCCACCCTATGACAACGAAAATTTTTCAAACCTATCATTTTTCTGTCTGCTGCCCATGCATTGATTTTATCGATGTTTTCAGCACCTTCTTTTCGAAATCAAACCACTCCCCGCTATGATTTCTTCCGTTTTTCGAAAAACAGGCAAAATAAAAAATCCCCACTCGGGGGATTTTAGGAAGGAAATGAGAAATGGTAGAGCGGCACAAAACATTTATAAAGCGCCACCATTTTTAAGGGAAAGCGCCTGACAACCTTCGCCTTAGTACACATATCCCATCAATTCTTTTCATATAGAGCAAGGGATAGAGATTCCCTTCCTCATCCAGTTCCGTTCGCTTATACGTATGAAAGCCAAAACTTTCATAGAATACATTTGCTTCCGGATTCTGTTCATTCACCGTCAGCCAGCTGAGTGAATACCGTTCCATCCCATACTGCATCAGGGCGAAACCGATCCCTTTTCTCCTGCATGCATGGGAAATGAAGAGCATCTCTAACTTTTGTCCGGCCATGCCCATGAAGCCGAAAAAGCTTCCGTTTTTGCTTTCCGCAATAACCCGAACGGGGACTTCTGCCTAAGCCTGTGGTACATACGTTTTAATCCGCTTCATGACCTCCGTTCCCATTCCTTTCATCAAAACACGTTCGTTAATGGCTTCCAGTTCTCATCTGCCATATCTTCGGCAAATTCCGTATTGTTGATATACAGACGCTGATCCTTATCCCGTACAAATCCCCAGTGGAGATGATGCACCCTGGCATATTCCTTGAATGCATCAAACTTATTGGCAATCTGAGGGTCAATGTTCTTATCCTGACCATGGCTTTCACCGCCTTTAGTCTCAATAATCCACACCTCACCATTTTTCTTTTTAACGATATAGTCCGCATAAAAGAGCCATTGCTTTTGCAGTGCATCCAGATAGACTATCGAAAAATATTGCTGCCCCGCATCTCCGTTTTTATACACCCAATCAATATCATCTCGTTCCTCACAATGCTGTTCAAAAAGCTGTTCCGACTGACTGCGAATCAGGCTGGTAGCAAATCCGGACGTATACTCCTGATACGCATTACTCAGATATTCCACTTCCTCTTTGACACCCGGATCATATTTGAAGAAATCCTGTTCCGGAATATGAAATACAGAAACCTTCGGGGTTATCAAGCCCATAGGTGCGTAGTGCATGGCGCCAGAAGCCACCTTGCGGAAATCTTCCCGCAATTTCTGTGCATTGTTGATGACAAACGCATAAAACGACGGGGAATCCAGAGAGAGCAGCTTCCGTGCATCATTCCGTTTCCCTTTACGGAACAAACGCTCCAAAATGGTTTTCACATTCCTCGTGGGAATACCGATAGCCCTCTTGATCATATCTACGCTATGCAAAAGCTGCCTCCCATCCTGATGCGTGTCCACCCGCTTTCTTGTCGTCACAAACGAAGCGTCCTTTTTCAGAATGGTTTCCGCCGTGACAAACTTCCCCTTCAAGGCCTTCCCGAGAATTCCTTTTTCAAAAACATATCCGCTGGCTTCCAGATGTTCCTTATTCTTTTTCTTATCATCCCCCAGACGATACGTCTCCGTCAGATAGTCCTGCACTTTATGCAGGATTTCCCGTTCCCCCAGACCATTCTTTTCCAAGTCGCGCGTCTGTTTTTCCAGCGCAAAAGTCTTGCACTTCGGCTTCAGGAAGAGCCGTCTGGTCTCATAGGCCTTGTCCATGGTCGCCAGCAAGCCCTCTTTCCACTTCTCATCAAACGTATATACGTAGCAGAAATCCAGCAAATCATCATCATAGTGACGTGCCTCCGGCATCCGGCGAATCCGCCCGATGGTCTGTATCTCGAATTGTTCACTCATGCCTTCCCGCAGTTTTACCAGGATTTTAGCCCGAGGGCAATCCCACCCCGTGCTAATGGCCTGTTTCATCAGAAGGAAAACAGGAATGCCGTCATTCGCAGTCAGATTCTCCGGCACATCTTTTTTGTCACCACTCATCCACTTGCTGACCATCCCATTTTCATAGGAATAACCCATAGACTTCAGCTTTTCCTCCACAGCTTTTACAGCATCCGGTTTGCCATTGGGAAACTGGATGAGTACCAGAGGGCGAATATTCTTCCCGAGGGAATGGTAGCGATCCGCGACAGCTTTTCGCTTGTCATCCGATAAATGAAGCAGGTAGCCGTAGTCGTCGTCGATTTCCGCGTTATCTTCCACCCCTTCATTTACATACAGCGCCTTCGTAATCAGCCCTTCGTCAATCACGTCCAGCTCGTCAATCTCATAGAAAGCGTAGCGATTATTCTGCACCGCAGTCGCACTGACACGGATGATATGCTTCGCGGAGAACGCATCAATAATCGCTCTCGCTTTCGCCGTATTATTGCTGTGCTCCTCATCGATGATGACCATGAAATCCAGTCCGCTCCGATGGGCTTCCGCTATCCGGTCAAACAGATTCTTCCGTTCCCCATCCCGAATGGCTGTATTCCCTTTTTTCGTGACCAGCTCCCAGTTGATGAAGGTAGTACTTTCCGGCACAAAACCATTTTGCAGCGCATCAAACAAATTCTGCGTATTCCGGCTCGGCGCGAACTTTTCCATCTTTTCCCGGCTCTGCTCTTCCAGATCCCCTTTCCCCGGACACAGCCAGATAAAAGCCGTCTGGCGATTGACTTTGCTCAGGTATTCGTCAACGAAATCAATGAGAATAATCGTCTTCCCCGCTCCCGTCGGGGCTTTCATGATGATCGTCTGCTTTTCCCGGCTGTCCGTCGTCATATCCATGAGTTTCAGTACCGCTTTTTCCTGAAAGGAAAACAAAGAGAGCGCAATTCCGCTTACCATGATTCCCCTACCTCCCGCAATTCAAAGTCGAAATAATGGTCTGGGATGATATACATCGCCACATGTTGAAACAGATTGTTCTGCTCCGTCGTCAGCAGTACATCACTGGAAATATATAGTGCCTTGACATCCGGATAGTCCTGCCAGTTCTTCGCCAGACGGTCTGCATCCTCATCGCTTAATACCATGATGTATTGTTTCCCATCCAGCTTGACGCCGTGCTCCAGCTGAATCATCTCGGCGATATGGGAAAGAAGGGCATCCGAAAGAAACTCTTCGTCTTTAGAAACGAAATCGGTACGATAATATTTCAGATTGGCCGGAATACCATCGGAATACTGGCTATCATCCTGGCGCATTCCAGTAATAACGGTTTTTACTCTCGGATAAGTGACGTCCTCACATATATGATTCTCATTATTTGTACAGAGAATGAATTGACGATGACCGCCATCTTCTTGATTCAACTCCAAAACCGCTTGCGCTGTTGTTCCAGAACCGGCGAAGAAATCAAGAATATAAGTATTTTCAACTGTTACCCGTCTCAATACATCCTTTATTAACTCTAAAGGTTTAGGAAAGTTAAATTGCACCTTATGATTAAAAATATCTTTTAAATTTTTCGACCCGGCTGCTGTCAAATATTTATTATCTGTCCATATGGTTTGAATACTTCCAGCTTTTGTCTTAAACCCTATCACTTCTAGCGTTGGGGATTCATCATGAATTTTTCTAGTTTGGAGCTTTCCACTTTCGATTTGATTAATAATCCCCCCCGACAAATATTGAACAGTAAACTTGTTGGGGCCTTTCTTATTAGGAACAATTTTAATATATCCTTTTTTCCAGTTCTCCATAAACTGTTCTGGAATTAATCGCCAAACGCAAGAATCATTATTCCTAGTAATGGGCCATACAGCAGATGTCCCTTCAGGTGCTTCCCCATAATCATAAGTAAAGTCAGCTTTTTCACCATGATAAATGCCTTCATCTATTCTTCTTTGTAAAGACTTACCACAACCTACAACATTTCCTCTATCATCAATAAATATTGGATACACTTGGTTAGGACGCTGCTGCTGATTGAATCCCGACAAATTCATTCCATGATAAGGATTAGAATAATCCTTCTTTTCGCTTTCTATTTCTTGTGGTTTAAAATTATCTGGAACAATAAAAACCATATACTCTTGCATTACGGTAAAGCCATTTGCAACAGCATTTCCGCTAGAGGTCTGCACGGTCACACAAATTATATTTTTATTTGAGAAGATTTCTTTGCAAAGAAGCATTAAGTTATTTACTTCTTGGACGCCAATACTAATCGCAATTACACCAGATTCTTTTATTAATTGTTTAGCACAACAAAGCCGCTCATACATAAAAGATATCCATTTACTATGTTGAAATCCATCTGTATCATCAATTTTTTTATCATCATAAATAAAATCTTTATTTTCCGTATTGTATGGCGGGTCGATATATATTAAATCAATCTTTCCCCGATGCGTCTTTTCCAGCAGCTTCAGACTATGCAGATTATCCCCTTCGAGAAGGAAATTGTACGGTTCTCCCGGCGCTGCCGTGATTTCCTTATCCTGATCTTCCGTGAAAACAGGGATATGCGTCCGCATCTTCACATCGACGGCCTCTTCATGTCGCTCCCATACCAGACCATATTTTTTCTCATTCAGAGCATTTTCGATTTCGTTGATCGCCATGAGTGTCTCGTCATCATCTCTGTTTTTTGCTTTCAGCTGATTCAGAAAAGACAGCATGCGTTGCCGCTTCTCTTGGGATAAATTGGCCATTCTGATACCTCCAACAATAGCTTTCACATCGGTGATTGTCTCTTCCTATGACATGTATTTTTTCCATTATATCATCCACCCCTGCTTCGCGTAAGGCAAAGGGAAACCTCATCTTCCTAAAAGGTCATGCCAAAGAGGCCTTTTGTCATAAAAAAAGATGCTTTCTCAAAGGTCATCTGGGAAAACTACCTAATTGAGCCACTTCCCGCTTGCCCGCAGGTTCACACCGAAGTGTCAAATACAAGGGAAGCTGAATATTTCCTTACTTCTTGATCCACCGCGTAATGTCTTCCATCGTACACTGCTCCCCATGGATTCCCAGCCATGGATCGGTTCTTAGAAGGTTTACAGTCTGCAAGTAAACCGGCACCCACGCCTCGTCCTCCGCTATCTTGCCAATCCAGTCATCAGGCGAAGGCGTCTGGCGGCTTTCTTTTACAAACTCTTCCAGCCGTTCTTCATCATAATTTTCAGAAACGTCCTGTGCGCAAAGCTGGCACTGTTTTTCCACGCTGGCATCGGAAAGCATATCTCTCACCTCTGCCTTCCATTGCTGGAGAAGGGCGGGAAGGACGAGAAGGTCGATACCAGACAGAAATCAGCAAAAAGAAAGAAATAAAAGAATTTCCTCAAACAAGGCGATCCATCCGCATACAGGCCGCCACCGATTTCTTCTTACTATCAGTGTTTACTGAGGTCCGCCGTGGTCCACCAGACGTCTGACGGCTATATCTAGCATTGCATATATGCATAGTTTCATTGCACATTTTGTGCGCATTTCTTTCACAATTCGGAATTTCAACAAGTCATTGTAGTTATTTGTAGTTTTCCCTCTTGCTTTTTCTAGAATGACGTTGTACTATATAGTCATGAAGCCCGGGCATGACTGAACATGTTCCCTGACCGGACGGACCTTCCGATTTCCAGAATTCTCTAAGCGCTACGAGATCACAAGGAAGGATCGTTCCAAGGCAGGGCGGATCTGCAGGATGCCCCGGCGTCATCGGATGGGTCAGCTGGAAGCGTACAGCCTGCTGCCGGCACCCATTTTAGGCTGACAACTGTGAAAACCAAATATCCGGAAACCGACAAGGTTCTTCCGCTTCCCTGCCCCATGCGAGGCCGAGTCCCGACGATAGCACAGGTTCTCCCGCACTTCGGTGCCTATGGACGACCGTCACCGATTCTGGGCTCCGCCTGCCTCGGGTACAGGCGGAGAGCCTTCTCCGGGTGTTTTTTTATGCCATCTCTTTCTATATATGGTGTGTGAGTAACTTATTCACATTATATCTTGATTTTCTTCATTTCTTATGGGCCATAAGCCCGCATTTCCATAAGGAGATAACCTATGAATACGAATAACAAAGTTTTGGAACTGACATTTACTGTAGAAGGCAGCCGCAGCATGACGCTCTCGATCCCCTGCCCGAAGGAAGACCTGACGCTCGAGACGGTGAAGGAGAAGGCGGCGCTCATCCTTCCGGTGCTGGAATCCTCTTCTGGCCATGCGGTCACGGCTTTCAAGCAGGCGAAGATCGTCGAAACCAGTGCGACCGTACTGGAATAACGAGGAACGGGACTGTCTGACGTCTGACGTCCCATCCTTCAGTCCTTCTATTTACTACCTATGATTACCATAAAGGAGAACACTATGGCTACCACGTCTAAAACCATCGATATGAAACTTCAGGTCCGTGTAGAGGATGCGTCCTCGGGGACTTCCAAAGTAAAGAATCTGAGTTTCAGCAAGATCAAAGTATCAGCCACGGCTGATGAACTGTATGCCGCAGGAAATGCGATCGCATCGCTCCAGTCCCGCCCGCTTTCGGGCCTTCGCACGGTAGCGACCAGCGACCTCGCTGACGCAGGCTAGTTTGGCAAACAAAAAAGGCGAACCATTTCGGTTCGCCTTTTTTTATTGTCGTATTTTGGATAAAACAGTCTTTCTTCCGTCATCCACACTTATTTATGCGATGATAGAGTAACAATGCTTTGGCACTGCGGTTTCCAGAGAAACTGTTTTTCCGCTGTGCAAGGAAGATCCCTCGGCTTCGCTCGGGATGACGATACGGGGCGGCGCTCGTCCAACATGAGTTTTCATCCAGCTTTGGAAGCCAACCTCCGCCCCTTCGGGGCACCTCCTTCCATAGGAAGGAGGTAGAATGTCGCATTACCCCGTATCATCAGCCTTCCTTTTCCACATCCATCCCCTGCAGGACGAGCTGTTTCTCGTCTTTTCTCATATGGAAGAAACGGTAGACGTTGTGCGCGGCGCGCTGATTCATGCCGGGGACTTGGGCGAGCTCTTCTTCGCTCGCTTTTTTCATTTCATCGAGTGAGCGGAAGGCATGCCAGAGGGCGTTCCGGCGGTTCGGACCGATGCCTTCGATGTGGTCGAGGACGGACTCTGTATTTCTTTTATTCGTCCACTTCCTATGGTAGGTGATGACGAAGCGGTGGGCTTCGTCGCGGAGGAACTGGAGCAGCTGGAGGGCGGGCTCGTGGTGATCGAGGACGATCGGGATGTCGCTGCCTTCCACGTAGATTTCTTCGATACGCTTGGCGAGCCCGATGACGGGTGCATGGCAGCCCGCCTCGCGAATCACGGGAATGGCCGCGTGCATCTGCCCAAGGCCGCCATCCAGGACGATGAGGTCGGGCTCGGGCCAGTCCTTTTCCTTCCCATAGCGGCGGCTCATGACTTCTGCCATGGACTTGAAGTCGTCGGCATGCCCCTGCGTGGTCTGCAGTTTGAATTTCCGGTATTCGCTCTTCGCCGGACGTCCATGCTCGAAGACGGCCATGGAGCCGGTGGTCTCTGCGCCCTGGTTGTGAGAAATATCGAAGCATTCCATGCGCTCGGGAAGGCGCGGCAGAGAGAGCAGCTCTTTCAGCTTCTGCACGGCGCCCTGCTCGCGGGCGTCCTGATACTCCCACTGCAGCTTCTTGTCGGAGAGATACTTCGCTGCATTTGCCATCGCCATGTCTTTCAGGCGGCGCTTGAATCCGCGCTCGGGGCGGATGAGCTTCACTTCGCTGCCGCGAAGCTTCGTCAGCCACTGTGAGAGGAGGCCGGACTCTTCCGGCAGGAGCGGCAGGATGATTTCTTTCGGGACGGATGTCGGATTTCCTCCGTAGAAATCGCGAAGGAAGGTGGTAATGATCTCCTCATCCGTCTCGGATGCACTTTCTGGGATACTGAAATTCTCCTTCCCCACCATGCGGCCATAGCGGATATAGAAGATCTCCAGTCCCGTGTGGCTGCCGTCGCGTGCCATGCCGAGCACGTCGAAGTCCCCTTCCGCAGATACGATGTGCTGGCGCTGCTGCACGCTCTGGATGGCGCGGATGTGGTCGCGCAGCTTGGCAGCTTTTTCGAAATCCATCGCTTCCGACGCCTCCATCATCTGCTGCGTGAGCTCCTTTTCCAGCGAGGTGCTCTTCCCTTCGAGCAGGTCACAGATGGTCTTCACATCACGGTCATAGTCGATGTGATCGACGTGACCGCCGCAGGGCGCACTGCAGAGGTGCATGTGGTACTGCAGACAGGGACGGGATACCTTCATGGAGCGGCAGGTGCGGATGGGATAGTAGTGGCGAAGGAGGGACAGCGTCTGACGAAGGCTTCCCACGTCGGTGAAGGGGCCGAAATACTTCGCCCCATCATCGCGGCGGATGTTCCTCGTGACGAAGATCCGCGGCCACTCGTCATTCACCGTGATTTTCACATAGGGGTACGATTTGTCGTCGCGCAGGGAAATATTGTACTTCGGGTGCAGTTCTTTGATGAGATTGCACTCGAGGATCAGCGCTTCCATCTCCGTCCCGGTCATCGTGATGTCGAGATCGTCCGCATGACGGATCATCGCCGCGACTTTCGGGGAACGGTTCTTGTCCTCGCGTACATAGGAGCGGACACGATTCTTCAGGTTCTTCGCCTTGCCGACGTAGATGATCCGCCCGTCTTTGTCTTTCCATCGGTACACCCCGGGCGAGTCAGGAAGGGCTTCTACCTTGGCTTTGATTTTTTCATTGACATCGATCATAAAAGACTCCTGAGAAAAAGAATAAGGCGAACGAAAAAGATCCGTAGGCTTCGCTCGGGATGACGATACACGAGGAGCGATTGTCTTACATACATCGTTTACCATTCTGCTGAAGGGTGCCTCTTCGAGGCACTCTATCCTGCGCCTTCTTCAAGGGGCTGCTCAGCTGGCATGGAAAACGAATCCCTAATCCCCAGCCACTAGCCCCTAGTCACTTTAGCCCCATAAACTTTTTCGTCCGTTCGATGACCGGGCCAAGGTACTGCCCGGTGTAGGACGCTTCCACTTTCGCGACTTCTTCCGGCGTGCCGGTGGCTACGATCTCGCCGCCCTTGTCGCCGCCTTCGGGACCGAGGTCGATGATGTAGTCGGCGGTCTTGACGACGTCAAGATTGTGCTCGATGACGACGACGGTATTTCCCTGATCCACCAGCTTCTCGAGGACGATCAAAAGCTTTCGGATGTCTTCGCTGTGAAGGCCTGTGGTCGGTTCATCGAGGATGTATAGGGTGTCTCCGGTGCCGCGGCGCATGAGCTCGGTTGCCAGTTTCACGCGCTGGGCTTCGCCGCCGGACATGGTGGTGGCGGGCTGTCCGAGATGGATGTAGCCGAGGCCGACTTCCTGAAGGGTTTTCAGCTTGCGCAGGATCTTGTCGTGATTTTCAAAGAAAGGCACAGCCTCATCGATGGTCATATTCAGCACATCAGAGATGTTCTTGCCTTTGTAGCGGACTTCGAGTGTCTCGCGGTTGTAGCGCGCGCCGTGGCAGACTTCGCAGGGGACATAGACGTCCGAGAGGAACTGCATCTCGATCTTGATGATGCCGTCACCGTGGCAGGCTTCGCAGCGTCCGCCTTTCATGTTGAAGCTGAAGCGTCCCGGTTTGTAGCCGCGCATCTTGGCTTCGGAGGTCTGGCTGAAAAGCTCGCGGATGTCATTGAAAACGCCGGTATAGGTGGCCGGATTCGAGCGCGGCGTGCGGCCGATCGGCTGCTGATCGATGTCAATGATCTTATCCACATACTCTGCACCATCCATGGAGTCGAAAGCTCCGGCCCGATAGGAGGTATGATTCTTGATATTGGAGAGGCCCTGATAGAGGATCTCATTCACGAGCGTACTCTTGCCTGAGCCGGACTCCCCGGTAACGACGGTAAAGGCGCCGAGCGGGATGGTCACATCGATGTGCTTCAGATTGTGCTCGGCGGCGCCATGGATGGTGAGTGAGAGTCCATTTCCTTTTCTTCTCGTTTCCGGTAGCGGGATGTATTTCTCACCGCGCAAGTACTGCCCCGTGATGGAGTCCTTCACCTTCATCACGTCTTCAGGCGTGCCCTCCGCGACGACGGAGCCGCCATGCTCCCCTGCGCCGGGGCCGATATCCACGACCCAGTCCGCGGTGCGGATGGTATCCTCGTCATGCTCGACGACGATGAGCGTATTTCCCAGATCGCGCATGCCTTTCAGTGTCGCAAGGAGCTTGTCATTGTCGCGCTGATGCAGACCGATGGACGGCTCATCCAAGATGTAGAGGACGCCGACGAGGCCGGAGCCGATCTGCGTCGCCAGACGAATGCGCTGGGCTTCGCCGCCGGAGAGCGTCGAGGCTCCGCGAGAGAGCGTCAGGTAGTCGAGGCCGACATTCACGAGGAAGGAGAGACGGCTCTTTACCTCGCGCAGGATCTGGTCTGCGATGATTTTTTCCTTTTCGGAAAGCGTGACATGGTCCATGAAATCCAGAAGGTCGATGACAGCCATGGAGGAAATCTCTGCGATATTCTTCCCGCCAACGCGGAAAGCGAGGCTCTCGGGCTTCAGGCGCGCCCCATGGCAGACAGGGCAGGGCTTCTCGATGAGGTAATTCGACAGCGTTTCCTTCATCTTCTCTGTCCACGCCTCTTCATAGCGCCGCTTCGTCATCGGGACGATGCCTTCGAAGGGACGCTCATAGGTCTTCGTGATGCCTTCAGGGCTGGTGTACTGGAAGGAGAGCAACGCCGTGCCGCCGATTTCAAACTCCACCTTCGCCTGATCCGGCAGGTCATCATAGCATGCATCCATGGTGAGGCCGTAGGATTTCAGGAAGGCATCGAGCAACTTGTAGAGCCATGTTTCCTTATTATAAGGAAATGGCTGGATCGCGCCCAGACGGAAGGGCATCGTGTGATCGGGGAGGATCCGATGGAAATCCGCCTCCAGTGAAGCGCCGAGGCCCATGCAGGCGGGGCAGGCGCCGAAGGGATTATTGAAGGAAAAAATGCGCGGCTCCGGCTTTGGCAGGGAAATCCCGCAATCCGGGCAGGAGAAGTGCGTGGAAAAGACCATGTCCTTCCCGCCGATGACGCTTCCCACCATCATCCCGTCCCCCAGCTTCAGCGCGGCCTCCACCGAGTCTGTCAGGCGGCGCACGATACCGTCTTTCATGATGACACGATCCACCACCACTTCGATGGTATGCTTCTTGTTTTTCGCAAGCTCGATGTCATCGGATAGGGAGAGGACGTCCCCATCCACGCGGACGCGGACATAGCCCTCCTTGCGGAGCTCTTCCAAGAGCTTCTTATGCGTCCCCTTCTTCGCGACAGCGACCGGCCCTAAGAGCATGAGCTTCGTCCGTTCCGGAAGGGCAAGGAGCGCATCGACGATCTGATCCACCGTCTGCCGCTGGATCGGCTTGCCGCAGTGCGGGCAGAAGGCACGGCTCGCATGCGCATACAGCATACGAAGGTAGTCGTGGATCTCCGTCACTGTGCCGACCGTCGAGCGCGGATTATGGCTGGTGGATTTCTGATCGATGGAAATCGCCGGTGAAAGCCCTGAGATCTTATCCACATCCGGCTTATTCATCTGCCCTAAGAACTGCCGCGCATAGGCAGACAGGGACTCGACATATTTTCGCTGCCCTTCCGCATAGATGGTGTCAAAAGCCAGCGACGATTTTCCCGAGCCGGACAGTCCGGTGAAAACGATGAGTTGATTTCGCGGGAGCGTCAGATCGATATTCTTCAGATTGTTCTGACGCGCGCCTTTTATGATGATTCCTTTTTCCATGGATGTCCTTTCGAAATTGAAGGAAAATGTATGGGGATTTAGGGGAGCCCCTGAGGCGGCTCCCCTTGATTCCATTTGAAAGCCTCGATTGAATGAGAAATGGCTGATAAACGTTGTGCTATTGAGATTTCACGGCTTCGCTCGAAATGACGATACAAAAAGGAGCGATTGTCTTACATACGTCGTTCACCATTCTGCAGAAGGGTGCCTCTTCGAGGCACTCTATCCTCCGCCTTTGGCACGCCCCTTCTTCAATGGGCTGCTCAGCTGGCAGGGCAAAACGAACCCCTAATCCCTAATCCCCAGCCACCAGCCTCTAGTCACCAGTCACCCCAAAAATTACACCCGTTTCTTCATTGGTTTATAAATCCGTTTCTTCGCCGCAGCCTGACGCTTCAAGGCTTCTTCCGCCCGTGAGCCGTAGCGATCGGTCCAGAGCTGGCGCAGCTTGGCGAGCTGGTCGCGGAAGCGGGCGGCGGCTTCGAATTCCAAATCCTTGGCGGCCTGCTTCATGAGTTTCTCGCAGTCCTTCATGCGAGCGTAGATCTCCTCATCAGAAAGCTCGCCCTCTTTTTTCTTGCCGCCGTAGGCAGCCGGCTTTTCTTCGATCTTCGTGAGATCGATGAGGTCTTTGACCCGCTTTTGGACGGTGTGCGGGACGATGTGATGCTCTTCATTATAGGCCTGCTGGATGGTGCGGCGGCGATTCGTCTCATCGATGGCATACTTCATCGACTTCGTGATGCGATCCGCATACATGATGACATGCCCGTGCTCATTTCTGGCGGCACGACCGATGACCTGGATCATCGAAGTTTCCGAGCGCAGGAAGCCCTCCTTATCCGCATCGAGGATAGCCACGAGCGAGACCTCCGGCATATCGAGACCCTCACGCAAAAGATTGATGCCGACCAGCACATCGAAAACGCCCGCACGCAGGTCACGGATGATCTCCGCACGCTCGATGGTCGCGACGTCAGAGTGCAGATAGCGTACTTTCACGCCCGCTTCCGTCAGGAAATCGGTGAGATCCTCCGCCATTTTCTTCGTGAGTGTCGTGATGAGGACGCGCTCGTGAGCCTCCTCACGCTTATGGATTTCCCCGAGCAGGTCATCCATCTGTCCTTCGATGGGACGCACCTCGATGGAAGGATCCAAGAGCCCCGTCGGCCGGATGATCTGCTCAGCCAGATTCGTCTGGACGCCCATTTCATACGGCCCCGGCGTCGCCGAGACGTAGATGATCTGATTGATGCGCTCGGTGAATTCGTCAAAAGTCAGCGGACGGTTATCCAGCGCAGACGGCAGGCGGAAGCCATAGTCGACGAGCGTACTTTTTCTCGACTGGTCGCCATTGTACATCGCACGCAGCTGCGGTACCGTCACATGCGACTCATCGATCATGATGAGAAAATCTTCAGGGAAGTAGTCCAGAAGCGTAAATGGCGGTTCGCCTGGCTTCCTGTCCGACATGTGGCGGGAATAATTCTCGATGCCGGAGCAGTATCCGACCTCCTGCATCATTTCCAGATCATAATTCGTCCGCTGCTCGAGACGCTGCGCCTCCAAGAGCTTATCCTGATCCCGGAGCTCTTTGAGTCTCCCGTCCAGCTCCTTCTCTATGGACGTGACGGCACGACGGAGCTTATCCGAACTGGTGACATAGTGCGATGCAGGGAAGATGCCGATGTGATTTCTCTCAGCGACCGTCTCCCCTGTCAGGACATCGAACTCCGTCAGGGAGTCGATCTCATCACCGAACATTTCGATCCTGACAGCGACATTGTTTTCTGAAGCAGGAAATACATCGATCGTATCTCCCCGCACTCGGAAAGTATCTCGCGTGAAATTCATGTCATTGCGCATATACTGCATACTGACGAGCTTCTCCAGGATCTTGTCACGCTCGATCTCCTCGCCCGGCCGGAGCGAGAGCCCCATGGAACTGTAGTCCTCCGGATCGCCCAAGCCGTAGATACAGGACACCGATGCCACGATGATGACATCCCGCCGCTCGAAAAGCGCCATCGTCGCAGAGTGGCGCAGGCGGTCGATCTCCTCATTGCGTGACGAGTCCTTCTCGATATAGGTATCCGTCTGCGGCACATAGGACTCCGGCTGGTAGTAGTCGTAGTAGGAAACGAAGTAGTACACCGCATTGTCAGGGAAGAAATCCTTGAATTCGCTCGCCGTCTGCGCGGCCAGCGTCTTATTCGGAGAAATGATGAGCGTCGGGCGCTGCACCTCTTCGATGACCTTCGCCATCGTGAAGGTCTTCCCCGTCCCCGTCGCGCCAAGCAGCACCTGCGCCCAGTCGCCATTCCTGAGTCCAGCCACCAGAGACTTCACCGCCTTCGGCTGATCCCCCATCGGCTGGAACGGCGCTTTCAGCGTGAAAGGCACTGCCGGCTCTGTATATTCTCTTTTGATCCGCGAATGATCCATACCCTCGCCTCCGTTTGCTTTTATCGATATTTATCTATGTATTATAGCATAGATGGGAAGGAGTGACTAGGGAAAACGGATAAAGGAACGAAGAATACCGCTTCCCCCGCATCGTCATTTCGAGCGCAGCGAGAAATCTTCCTCGCACAACGATCAAAGGGAGAGTGTGAGAGGAAGAGCAGCCGAAACACCTAGGCGATTTTATCATTACCTCATAAGTACAGAGTACCGCAAGGGCGTAAAGATCCCTCGGCTACGCTCGGGATGACGATACGTGAGAACGGGCAATCTCACATTCCCTTTCATTCCTTCACGTAGAAGGCTGCCCCTTCGGGGCAGATCTATCCTCCGCCTTCGGCGCGCCCCTTCTTCAAGGGGCTGCTCAACCGGGCATGCAAAACGAATCCCTAGTCCCTAGCCACTAGTCACCCAAGCCAAAAGCCCCGCCTTTCGGCGGAGCCTTTTCATCGGCAGTATTGTCCCAGAACTTCGATGACACGATCGATCTCTATCGGTTTCGTCAGGTGAGCATTCATACCGGCTTCCATGCATTTTTTCGCATCTTCATCGAAGGCATTCGCCATCAATGGCAAAAAAGCAGTCGCTGTCATCTCCCTGCCTTCTGCTTTCCCACGCAAAAAGGCCAGAACTTCCGTCCTGACCTTCAAGAAAGCGAGAGGGATAAAGGAAACTTACTTTCCTTAGAATGTTTTTCTTGCGAGCGGATTTGCCGCTTCCCCATAGAAATGCTCTGACATATCCACGAAAACATCGGAAAGGAGCGCGCCGAAGACGTCATCGCTCATCTTCCTTCCGACAACAGAGAACGCATACTCCCCCTCTGTCCAGAAAGCAGCGAGGCAGCCATCCATCGTCTTCGCTGTCATGACCTCCGTCGCACCGATCATGCGCGATTCCCAGCGACCGGTATAGACCCCGCTGATATTTCTTTCGGCCTTTTCATCCTCCATCCTCGCCGTGCGGACAGAGAGCGTACTGCCATCATCCATCCGATAGCGGATATCCGAGAGCTTGCCGCCGATGGCGATGTAGTCCGTCAGATGGCACTGACCGGCAAGCAGCGTCCCCTTCGGAAGGAAGAGAGGACGGCTGTCCGTGGCTTCTGCGAGCGCATGGTACGTCTTGTATTCCACCAGAGGACTCGGCATCCCGATCGACGGCATCTCCGCACGGCTCGCAAAAGCAGGGATCAACAAAGCCGTCGCAACGGCCATCAGTGCATATTTCCATTTTTTCATCATCTATCATCCTTTCCGCAGCAGTCATCCTGTTTTGAAGATGCGGGTATTATAGCATAGAATTGACTGTAGGTCAAATTCATGCGGAAAGCATCCTCCCGGGACGATATAGCCTCGATAGCATCCCCCTTGCAAAGCCTCCCCCCTGTACATCTTGCAGCCGATATGTCCCTCTTCCTTATAGCTTTATCACAGCCAGGAAGCTCGCTGAGCAATCAGGATGCACACTTTACAAAGCAGAAAATGAACTGACAAGCTCCTGCGTATATAGGTGCTGCGGGTGATGCAGCACATCTTCTGCCGCCCCGATCTCCACCAGCCTTCCTTGCGATAGGATGCCCACGCGGCTTGCCATCGCGGCAAGGACATCGAGGTCATGAGAAATGAAGAGATAGGCGATCTCCCGATCCTCCTGAAGCTCTTGCAAGAGGGTCAGGATCTCCGCCTGCACTGACACATCCAGCATCGAAGTCGGCTCATCCAAGATGAGGACCTCCGGTGAGATGAGGAGCAAACGAGCAAGCGCCACACGCTGGAGCTCCCCGCCGGAAAGCTCAGCCGGATAGCGCGAGAGCAGCTCGCGTCGAAGCTGGAGGCGTGAAAGCATCTCTTGCATACGCTCTTCAAAGTGATCCATCTTCCCATATAGGCGTGAGGGCTCTTCGATACTCTCACGGATCGTCATACGCGGATGAAGCGCGGCCGCAGGATTTTGAAATATTATCTGCATCGTGCGGCGTACCGCGAGCATCTCTTTACCGGAAAGTTCGCCAAGATTCAGCCCGTGATAGAGTACGACTCCTCCATCTGGCACGAGAAGCTGCATCAGGATACGGATGAGCGTTGTCTTCCCCGCACCGCTCGTCCCCGCGATCCCCAGCGTCTCTCCTTTCGAAAGCGTGAAGGAAATATCCTTCAGTACCTCCTTCTTCACCTTCCGCAGATATCCAGTCGTGAAGGATTTCGAAATATGCTGTACGTCTAAGAGCATGGGCGCTCCTTTCTAAAAAGATGAATGAACGGTGATGCTTTCTCCACATTTCACAAAATGTCCCTCTCCCACTTTCCTCATCGTCTGCCTCTTCTCACAACCTTTTCCGCAGAATGCACATCGACTCCGAAAAATGCAGCCGCCGGTGAGACGGGAAAGATCCGGTGGATTTCCGGAGATGGGATGAAGACCGCGAGAAGGCGCCGCGGCGAGAAGTCCCCGCGTATAAGGGTGGTATGGATTCTTGAAAATATCCTCTGTGCTCCCCTGCTCGAGGACTTCCCCGGCGTAGAGCACCACCACACGATCGGCGAGACATTCTGCCAGTGCGAGGTCGTGAGTGATGAGCAGCATCCCCCTTCCTGCCATCTTGATCTGAAGAAACATATCTGCCACCTGTTTCCTTACAAGCGGATCCAGCCCCTTCGTCGGTTCATCTGCGATAAGCCACTCCGGGGAAGACAAAGTCATCATCGCCGCCATGACGCGCTGCGCCATACCTCCTGAAAGCTGGTGCGGATAGGAAGCACACACGCGGATAGGATCCCCAAGACCGTACTTTTCCAGCTGCCCAAGAGCACTCTGCCTGCTCTTCTCTTTCCCCCAGCCCAGCCGCTTCCGCAAGACTTCTGTCACCTGCCGTCCGACACGCATCAGCGGATTCATGGCAGAGATCGGATCCTGCGCGATCCAGCCGATGCGATCGCCTCGGATCTCATTCATTTCTTTCTCAGAAAACCGGAGAAGATCATTTCCATCATAAAAAATGCTTCCTGTCATTCTCGCATTTTCCGGAAGAAGACGCATGATGGCCGTACCCAAGATCGATTTCCCGCTCCCCGACTCGCCAAGGAGCGCCGTGATTTTTCCCCCGTTAAAGAGAAGATTTACGTCACGAAGCACGCAGACAGCGCCCATCGGCGAAGGGAAAGTAACAGAAAGTTGCTTGACTTCGATATCCATAGAAAAGGCTCCTTTCAGGTAAGGGAAGTGTTACAGATTCTAAAGGCTCTGTGGAGAAGGGCTGCCTCCACTCATGTGGTACAGTGAAAGGGCAGCCTATTCTTAGCTTCCCATCGGGGACGCGCCTTGAAAGAAGCTCTGCTCCGATGAAGCTCTCCGTCATTTCCTTAAGAATATTGCCCGCACAGGCGAACATGCAAAGCCCATCCCCCTCTTATCTCCTTATTCGCTCTCTCATCGCATCTCCCAGAAGATTGATAGAAAGGCAAAAGAGAGTGATGCCTGTACCGGGAGCGATCATCATCAGCGGGTATGAGCGGAAATAAGTCCTCGCATCAGAAATCATGACGCCCCAATCCGCCGTCGGAGGAGAAACACCCAGTCCCAAGTAGGACAGCGCAGAAGCCGAGAGCAGCGAAGTCCCGATGCGGAGCGTCAATAGCACGATGACGACGGGAAGCACATTCGGAAGTACATATTTCCTTACGATGTACCCATGGGATGCCCCCAAGCTTTTGATGCTTTCCATGTAGAGCTCCCCACGAATACGTATGACCTCACTCCTCACGATACGTGAAAAACCCGCCCACGACGTCAGAGTCAATGCGATGATGAGGCGGAAATTGTTCTCCGGAAGGATCGCCGCGATCGCGATCATAAGACTCATCCCCGGAAGTCCCTGAAATACAGCCACAAGGCACTGGATCCCCCGATCCACCCAACCGCCAAAGTAACCGGAAAGGATCCCCAGCATAAGGCCAAGGACCATGGTACAAAACGCCGCCACAAAGGCAAAAGCTACTGACGTCCGCGCCCCATAGATGGTACGGGAAAGAATATCACGCCCCAGCGCATCCGTCCCCAGCCAGTGTGAGGATGACATGCCTTCCAGGATTTCCTCCGTAGATACCGCTGTGGGATCATAGGGCGCGATCCATGGGGCAAAAAGCGCGAGAAATACGATCCCCATCGCCAGAAAAAGCGCCATTTTGTAGATCCAGTGAAGCTCCTTCTTCATCAGCCCTCCCTCGCTTTCGGGCTCAGCAAATAGTAGCTGAGATCAACCAGATAATTAAATACGATGAAAACGGTCCCACTGACCAGCACATAGCCCTGAATCACCGGATAATCCCGTCCCCAGATAGCCGAGAGTACATAGCTTCCAAGACCGGGTATGGAAAAAAGATTCTCGATAATGACCGAGCCGCCCAGGATCGAGGCAAAAAACGTGCCCAGCATGGTAATGACCGGCATCAGCGAATTGGGCAGGACATGATAGATCTCTATATACGAAGCAGAGAGCCCCTTCGCCCGCTCTGTCAGAAGAAAGGGCTTCTCCATCACCGAAAGGACCGACGTCTGCTCCAGACGCAGCACCGCAGCTGCCGTCCCTGCTGCCAGCACAAAGGATGGCAATATCATGTGGAGCGCATCGCCATATCCGGAGGAAGGCAGGAGCTGCCACTCTTCCGAAAAGATCAGCATCATCATGATCCCCAGCCAGAAAGACGGCATAGAAATAAAGAAGAGCGCCACGATCTCAAGTCCGATCTCTGCCGCATGTCCCTTCCTGCGCGCCGCCCATATGCCCGCAGGGATGCCGAGCAGGATCACCCATCCCATCGCCCAGAGAGCCAAGTGGAGGGTGACGGGAAATCTTCGCATGAGCTCGGACAGCACCGGTCTATGTGTCAGATACGATACACCCAGATCTCCCACTACCGCATGTGTGAGCCAGCTCCCATACTGCATCCAAAAAGGCTGATCCAGCCCCATGCTCTCCCGCATCGCAAGAAGCTCCAACTCCGTCGGTTCTGCCGTACCATCCATGATCAATACCGCCATCGCCGGATCTCCGGGCGCAAGCACGCCCAGAAGAAACGCCAGGATCGTGAGTCCGATGAGAAAAGGGATCAGGAGAAAAATGCGCCGAACCGCATAGATCAGAAAAGATTTCATGAGATGTGCCTCCTTTCGTGAATCACTGACACAAGGGCCATACCAAGCGCAGAAGGACGGATACATCCGTCAAGACGCCATACAAAGAAATTTCATAAGAGGAAAGCGGCGACCTGCCGCCGATACTTTTTCCTACTCCTTCCACGCCACCTTGTCCAGCGTAATACCATAGACAGCCGCATGGTAGCCTGTGATTTTTTTCGAACAGACAGCGAGATTCTCATCTTCCAAGAGCGGGATGACCGCCGGATGGAGGAGAAGCTCTTCCCGGATCTCATGGTAGAGCACCTTTCGATCTTCGATCTCATAGGTATGAGTAAGCGCATCAAAGGCTGCATCTATTTTCGGATTAGCATAGCAGAAATGGCTGGCAAGATTCGTCGCACCATCGCTATGAAAGAACTCTCTCAAAAGCGAAGTCGGATCAAGATTTCCGAGCCCCCTCGTCCCGATGGCGAGATCGTAATCCCCTTCCTTCATCATTTTCCTTGACGTCAGACCATCCACCATCACGATCTTGACATCCAGCCCGAGATCCTTCAGCTCCGCCTGCAGAAATTCAGAAATGACCTTGTAAGGGTAACGCTCGGCGCCATACTGTGGCAGGAGGAATTTCACCTCACACCGGGCATCCCCCAGCACTTCTCGCGCAAGTGCCTTCGCCTCAGCAGGATCATAGATCGGCGGCTCCGGTCGCGAAAAAGGATTCGTACTATTCAAGAAGCTCCGCGTCGGTGTACCGAATCCCGCGAAGTAATACTTCACGATCTTCTCCCTGTCGATGGCAAGATCCAGCGCCTTCCGCATCCGTTCATCGGAGAAAGGGAAACGGCCGCCATTGACAGAAAGATAGTGGGAAATCGTCGAGTGCGTACTGTCTACCGAGAAATCCCCCGTTCGCATGAGTTCCCTCACCATCATCGGTGTCAGTCCGCCCAGATCGAGAACGCCCTGCACCTCTCCCGAACGCATCGCCGAATATCGCGCCTCCGCCGAAGTGATCACCCGGATACGGATCCGCTTCGCCTTTGCTTTCTCGCCATGGTATCCATCAAAGCGCGAAAGGAGCGTATAGTCGTCCGCCTTCCTATCAATGATCTGAAAAGGCCCCGTGCCCGCTGCGATTCCCGTGAAATCCCCCGTTTCTCGATCAAAAGAAGCCGGACTGAACATCGCGCTCCCCCAACCCGCCATGCGATAGATCAGCATGGGGACAGGCCGCTCGAAATACAGATGGAGCGTGTAGTCATCGTCCGCCTCATACTTCACCAGCCCCGGGTAAATGCGCGAGACCAAGTAACCATAGAAGGAAGATGGTTTGTACCCCATGTGCGTCACGCGGTAGATATTTTCTCGTGCCGCATGTGCATCGAAGGGAACCCCGTCATGAAACTTCACCCCCTTCTTCAGATGAAAAATCCACTCCGTCTTCTCCGCATTCGCCTCCCAAGACTCGGCGAGCATCGGCATGACTTTCCCATCATCAGAAATCCCGACCAACGACTCCCAAGTCTTTAGGATCACGGTGGAGTAGTAAGGATCCTTCTCCCCCGGCGAAAGATCCCGCCCCGCCGCGAGCACGATCTCTTTCTCCTCTCCCGTCTTCGGCGCGTCCCCGCAGCCCGCGAAAGCGAGCGGGAATAGCAGGAGGAAAAAGAGAGATAGATAGCGAAAGAAAATACGCATAGGGATTCACCTCTTTTCTTGTGGAAACACTTTTGGACAATAGGGGAATAGGCGGCCGCAAGGCCGCCTATTATTGATTGTTATTGATTGTACATATCAACTTGGCAATAGCTTAGAAACTCATCGAAGCAGACAGCATCCAAGTTCTTGGCATGGAAAGGCCGAATGTGGTAGAGCTGCCGCGGCCCATCCAGTAATCCTTGTTCAGTGCATTGTAGCACATAGCTTTGAAGGTCACCGGAACATCAGCGATCGAGGTCTTGTAGTCAAAGCCGAGATCGAGAACTGTGTAAGCAGGGATGCGGGTCGATTTGGTCGGAGAAGCTGAGTTATCGATATGTGCGTCACCTACCCAAGTCAGACGACCAATGATACTCCACTTGTCATTTGGCTCATAAACGGCACCAACAACCGTACTCCATTTGGATGCACCATTGATGTACCATCCATCATAAGTACCTTTGGCAGTCTTTTCTCTCTTGCCGTTCATATAGAGCAGACCACCTGTTACCGTCCACTTATCTGCCGGTTTACCATTGATCGTCCATTCCCAGCCTTTATAGTTATCCTTGCCATCCGCTGCGCGGTGGTACTTTCCATTTCCGAGGTCTGTATCAATAATGCTCTGCGTTTCAATATCAAAGTAAGCTAGTGTCGTTACCAGATTCTTAAATTTGTATTTCACGCCCACTTCTCGCTGTTTACTGGTAGAAGGATCCAGTGTATCGCCATTATTATCATACTTAGGGTCATTTACTACAGCGCCACGAGAGAAACTTTCAGTCTGGCTGGCATAAATGGCCATATTTTCATTGGGCTTATAGGTGATGCCATAAGTTGGCAACCAATTATCGTTCTGGAACTTTTCACCTTTCTGGACATTCGTGAAGTTTTCATGCTTATGAGATGCAGCCAAAAGCACGTCCCACTTACCATAGCTTAACGAATCCGCAATTGTCACACCTGTATTCACTTCATCCCAAGATAATTTGGCAGTACGAAGCGTTGGAATCACAAAACTATTGGTATATTCAGTTCCTGTATATAAATTACCACCGATGGTTCCTTTGGCGCTATTATGCGAATCATTCCAATATTTTGCCCAGGAACGGTCAATAGCCAGTGTTGCCTGATGTTTTACTGCACCAGTCTCAAATTTGGTTTTAAGCCCTGTCTGGAAATACGAATTCGTACCAATTTCATTTTGCGCATTCGAGACATTGGTAGACATGAAATTTCCTTTTTCATCAAATTTCAGCGAAGCGCTCGAATTATATTTATTCCCGCTTCTCGAAGAATGCCCAATGTTTGTAAACCATGTCACATGATCATTGATCGCCTTTTCATGGTTAAAGGTATACATCCAGCCGTGCATCCATTTCGTTGTCCCCTTGAAGTCATATGGGATGTTGGAATCTGGCGCGGAAGGAAGTTCGCTGCTCTTACCACCATAGCTGAACCATCGCTGGCCTTCATTAACGCGAAGGTCAAAATGTCCAACGAAGAAATTGGTATTGCTTGTCTTTCCTTTACGATCCAAATTTACAAAAATATTCTTTTCGTTCTTTTCAGCGCCTTTGAGAGCGAGACCGCCTTCCATATATTCGCCCATCACGCGGATACCCCATTCATTATCCTTGCCTGCGCGACGTGCCACGTCAATAAATTCACCGAAGTTGCTTCTTCCAGAGAAGGTTTCCGTGAATTTTGTTACCGGCTCACTACCTGCGCGTTTGGTCACTACATTAATAGTGCCCGGTGCAGGCGTTGCACCGCTATTTGTACCATTGTTGGACATGCTGACACCATTGACGCCAGCATTTGGACCAGAAGTGATATCGACACGATCAATATAATGAGAAATAGGTCCATTGAACTGATAAAAGAGACTTGGTACGCCGTTCAGCATCATATGGTTTCCGTTCATGTTGATGCCGCGCATGGAGAAGTCTGTATACATTGGAGATGTGGTGCTGGTACGAATCGATGGATTGTTCATCAGCACATTTGCGATTGGCTGAGATGGGTCATCAAACTTTTCGAGCGTCTTCTGTGTCATTGACATTTCCGTATATGGAATATCCATAACACTCTGATTTCCAAGAATCCCGAGCTTTGCGGTTTCATTGACAAGTCCGCCTGGCGCAGCTACTACTTCGCCATCCCTATCTGCATTTACGTAAACCGTATCCAGAACGGTATCTGCTGCTCTGAGCGTTACCCCCCCCCGAAATTGTTAACATGACCGCTGCCGCGAGAGCGACATACATTTTCCCTTTTCTCATAACTATCTCTCCTCGATAAAAAACTCGCCAGCATATAGCCAGCATGAAATAAGATATATTCCATTCCCGAAGCGCCGTGTATCCAAGTTTCCACGCGCAGGGAAAAGAAAGCAGTATAAGTGACTAGGGATTAGGGATTAGGGATTAGGGGCTAGCCCCATTGAACCCATTAAACCCATAGAACCTATATTTCACGATTCCCGAAAGTACGAAATCACTTCCACGATTCGTTTCGAATGCCAGACGTAACCATTCCCATCATGGGCAGCGCGCTCTTTGAAGAGCGGCTCAAGCTCGGTATTATAATTCAAGTACGACATTTCGCCCAGATCCTCCACCATTTCTTTCTCTGCCGCTTCCCAGTCGGCATAGCGGAGCACCTTATCATAGTGCGTGAAAGAGACTTCCGCATGGATGCCCATATTCCAGAACATCATCGGCATCATCATGTAGTCGTTGTTTCGGCGGTAATTCAGCGAAAGCTCATCATAGAGACTATAGAGGTAAGGTTTCAGAAGCGTACGGACAAGGATGAAGCCTTTCTTCCCGTAGCGGGCGATCTTTTCGAGTGCCTCTCTCATATAACAGACACGGTATAAGGAATTGACAGAGAGGACGTAGTCCGCATCATAAGGCTCCTCGAAGTCTTCCCACTTCGAGTGGACCGCTTTCACATTCGTGAGGCCTTCCCTTTGAAGGGACTTCGTCAGCTCGCGGAGCATCGCGGGGGAGAAATCTACCGCCAGGATATCCTTGCTGTACTTCGCCATAGGGAGGGTAAAATTGCCACAGCCGCAACCCACTTCGAGGATGCGGTGGTCATCACCGAATTTCTCATGGATCCAGTCTCCAAGCCCGTACACATCCCGATAGAGGTTGAAGCGCTCTGCGTAATGTGGTGCAAGCCCTTCCCAGAATCGCAGCTCTGCCTCGTCATCAAATTTACGTCCTGATTTCCTCTTCGCGTTCCAACCTTGTTCTTTCTGCCAGATCTCATCCAAGTCGATCTTTTTCAGCTGTTGCATCTTATCACCGCCAATCTTGAACAAGATGAGTGTAATCTGTATAGTTTCTATAAAGTCAAGTATCTTTTTATAGAAATCAAAAAATCTTTTTCAATGAAAATGCCACCTCCCCCCTTATCGTCATATCGAGCGAATGCGAGAAATCTTTTTTGTTCGTGGTCAAACGAACAATGTAAGGAAGGCGGCGAGCTAGAAACACCGTACTTCACATAACTTGGAATGACGGTGTTTCTTGCAAACGTGTGTGCAATAGAAAGCATACCGCAAACTAAAAAGATCCGTAGGCTCCGCTCGGGATGACGATACAGGATAACGCTCATCTCACATTCGCTTTCATTCCGCTACGTAGAAGACTGCCCCTGCGGGGCAGTCTCTCCTCCGCCTTCGGCGCGCCCCTTCTTCAAGGGGCTGCTCAGCTGTCATGTAAAAGCTCCGCTAGTAAAAACAACGAAACGAGAATCCCCCCCGTATCGTCATTTCGAGCGAATGCGAGAAATCTTCCTTGCACACCCGTAAAACAACGATCGTGGGATGACGATAAACGGAATACTCCGGGCGATGCTTCTGATAACGACACGAAAAAACGCTCCTCTCACATCACTTCTCCTCCCCCCGCCTTGAACCCCTCTCCTCTCTATGCTAAGATAGAGCTATCTTTAATCAGTCTTTTAATAAAGTCTATAGCAGGTATAGGCTTTTCATAGAAAGGACTCATGTTTCATGAAGCAGGGGAAAAATCACTACACGCCGCAGGAATTTGCACGGCTCTTTCACATCGATAAACAGACCCTCATCTACTATGACAATCAAGGGATCTTCTCTCCCGCCTTTCGCAGCGAGAAAGGCTATCGATACTATGAAACAACGCAGATCCTCCCCTTTGCAGAACTCTTATCTCTCAGAAATCTTCACATTTCGGGCGCAGAGATGGGGGTATTCAATCAGCACCCTTCGCGCAGTAAACTTATCGAACTCCTGTCCGATAAAGTCATGGAGCAGGAAGAAGCGATCCGTGCCATGCAAAGCAATATCGAAAGCCTGAAGCGGAAAATCCGTCATCTGACGGAAAGTCGCAGCCACCCCATGGAGCAGGTCATGCTGATTCCCAAGCCGGTACGCCTCATGCAGCGCAGTCCCCTCTTCCCTGCCAAAACACCTTTCCGAGATGCCTGTCAAAAGAGTGCCCTTCTCATCACGGAGTATGCCGCTCACCTTTTCGACAAAGATTTGGAAATCGCCGTCAGCCCAGCCGTAGACACGCTCGCCGCCTTGTGCGAACCCTACGCCTACCACCTGCTGCTGATCTCGCCCCATGCGCCAAGCCGGGAAATGGAGAATCCCCTCACCCTCCCCGCCACACTCTATCTGACCTACATCTTTCCTTCGCCGCAGTTCCCTCTTCCGAGTGCCGTCCTTGCAACCATCGAAAACACGATGCAGGCCCTCTCCCTTTCCCCCGACGTCCCTTTTCTCGTCACACCACGTCTGGATGATGAAGGACGGGCTAGCTGCTATCGTCTGGAAATACCCGTCACCAAAAAAGCTTGAGACCTTTCATCTCAAGCTTTTTATTATTCTATCACAATATTCCTTCTCGTATCGTCATTTCGAGCGCAGCGAGAAATCTTCCTTGCACAACGGTCAAACGGAGAGTGTGAGAGGAGGAGCAGCCGAAGTACCCAGGCGATTTTATCATTACTTCATAAGTACAGAGTACCGCTACGACGTAAAAGATCCTTGGGCTACGCTTTCGATGACGATACGAGCCCCCCGCGTCATTTCGAGCGAAAACAAAAAACAGGAAATCCCGTATTCCATACGACACAGAATCACGGTATTTCCTGCTCCAAAGCACTAACCCAAGTCACTAGCCACCAGTCACTCATCTTACGAGATACACTTTGACGCGGCTCTTCGTCCCCCACCGGTAAGCCTGCTCGAGAGTATCCACGCCGACATCGATGATATTTCCATGGATCGCGCCCCCGATATCATCGCAGATGGCGTAGCCATAGCCTTCGATGAAGACGATGCTGCCCAGCGGGATGACATTCGGATCGACGGCGGCATGCCCCTTGCCGGCGAATCCGCCCAGAGCAGTGTGCCCTTCACCGCCCCCGTCATAGGGCGTGTACGCCGTCGATCTCATGTGATAGGTCTTCGTATACTTGCCGCGGAAATAGGGCGCATTGTCCAATGCATCCCAGACATCTTCATCTGCCACACCGGTGGTCTCAAGGCCTGTCTCATTCTGCAGCCTGCGGATGGCATCTGCCGTACCCGCGCCGAAGACACCGTCAACGACACCGGGATCGTAGCCGTGCAGAAGAAGCTGATTCTGCAAATGGATGACTCTCTTTCCCCTAGCCCCTTCCGAGAGGATATAGTCTCCGGTCTGCGCCACATAGGCTTCATTCAGCTTCGTGCGGGTCTCGCCATTCACACCGCCCGTGACGGAGATCCCCTGCTCCTTCTGGAAAGCGGTGACCGCATCCTCGGTCTGCCCGCCATAGATGCCGTCCGCCTCCCCGTCAAGATAGCCGAGGCGTTTCAGCTTCCGCTGGATGGTCTTCACATCACTGCCGCGGTCACCGACGCCATAAGACTCCCCGCCCGAGGACACCACAGGCGCCGGCGTCCCTGCGCTGATCTCCCGAAGCGCGCTGTAGGTCACTTCATCGATCGCACCGGATACAGGAAATCCGCGGGATTTCTGGAAATCCTTCACCGCCTTCACGGTATCTCCCCCATAGACGCCATCTATATCGCCTTTAAGAGATCCGGCGGCTTTCAGGCGCTGCTGCATATCGGAAATCACGTCTCCGCGATTCCCCTCTGCATACACGACACCCCCGCCATTCCGATAGCCTTCTCCTTCCGCACTACGGATAGCCTCTCTGGTCGCATCATCAGCGATACCGTTCGCGGTGAGGCCTTTATCTTTCTGAAACAAATAGACTGCTTCCTTTGTGGTGGAGCCATAGTCTCCATCCACGGTGCGGGCCAGATAACCGGCCGCTACCAGGGAATTCTGCAGGGCCGTCACATCGTCCCCGCTCATCCCTGCGTGCAATGTTTCTGCAGAAGCCGGAACCATGGCAAGTACCCAAAGCGCCAGGATCGAGCTCCATTTGTAGATGGCACGCATGAATTATCACCTCCATAAACTTCTTATATTTTACCATTTTTCACCAAATTTGTAAAAAATGAGGGGAAACCCTTTTGTTTTTAAGGAAATTCATGGAACTGCCACGCGGTGCGAGGCGGTGTGAAAAAGCAAACAGCATCGGTGGGGAATGGGGATTCCTAAGGCGTTCTTTTGTAAAGGAATGGGAGCGTTTTGCAAAAAAAGTGGGGGCAGGGGTAAGGCTGCCCCTGCGTGGCAGTCTATCCTCCGCCTTAGGCGCGCCCCTTCTTCAAGGGGCTGCTCCATTGGCATGTAAAAGTGCAGCGCCCAAGCGCCACTCACTTCCTGATGGGAATGTCAATGAAATAAGAATACCGCTGCCGCACCCAAAGCCTTCCCCTCGAGGGGAAGGTGCCCCGAAGGAGCGGACAGGGCACTCGCGGTATGAAAGAGAGTGGGGAAAATCATCTCAAGTGCGCCGTTAACGAAAGTACCCTATCCACCGCTGGCGCGGTCCCCCTTCCCCAATGGGGAAGGCTGCGAAACGAGAATACCGCTTTCCCCGTATCGTCATTTCGAGCAAAGCGAGAAATCTTCCTTGCACTCCGGTAAAAGGGAGAGTGTGAGATGACGGGAAAACAAAGTATCCGGGCAATTTTCTGCGCTTTCGCATGGATGCCGTATACTACTATGACAAGAAAGAGCGGGGCACTGCTCGGGATGACGATACGAGAGAACGGGCGATCTCACATTCATTTCCATCCCGCTGCGGGAGACAACCGCCACCCCTTCGATCACTCCAATAAAAAAATACCGCCAAGTTTCCTTGACGGTATCTGATCTCAATCCCCACCATGTCGTTAAAGCCGGATTTTGAGTCTGCGTATTTGCAGGTGGGTGCTCTCATGATGAACTTCATCTGTCCCCGTGAAGAGGCATAGATTCCATTCACAGTTCTGAACTCCCTCAATAAAGGTATCGGTTCAAAATATGAAGCCGCACGTGCACAGCAGGGTTGTTACGTATAGTGTATCAAATTTGCCTGAGATTTACAAGAAATTTATGCGAAATTGTCGGGATTAGAAGTGACTAGTGGCTGGGGACTGGGGACTTGAGTGCCACTTTCGGGCATCGCCGTTTACAAAAATCGGCGCTCGAGTACTAGCAGCAGGAGCGCCAAAAGGGAATACATGTTTCCTTTTCTGCGCAATTGTCTTTCATACGATAGCACCCTATCCGCCCCTTCGGGCACCTTCCCCAATGGGGAAGGCGAATAAGGAGGAGCGCCTCGCGCCATATATATTCGTAGCGAAGCCGCCACCGCAATCCTGAACCTTGGACCCTTAATCCTTATTCCCCTTTGGAGCTCTTGAAGGCTTCTCTTTTGCCGATGACGGTCACGCCATTCATGTACGGTACGAGGACATCCGGAACGCGGATGGTGCCGTCAGCCTGCTGGTAATTTTCCATGATAGCCGCGACAGTACGGCCGACAGCGAGGCCGGAGCCATTCAGGGTATGGACGAATTCCGGTTTTGCGCCCGCGGTTCTGCGGAAGCGGATATTTGCGCGGCGTGCCTGGAAATCGAGGCAGTTCGAGCAGGAGGAGATTTCTCTGTACTTATCCTGTGCCGGCATCCAGACTTCGATATCATAGGTCTTCGCGGAGGAGAAGCCGATATCGCCGGTGCAGAGGCAGACGACATGGTACGGGATCTTGAGCAGCTGGAGGATCTTTTCCGCTTCTGCCGTCAGAGATTCCAGCTCATCCCAGCTGTCTTCCGGCTTGCAGTACTTCACCATTTCTACTTTATGGAACTGGTGCTGGCGGATGAGGCCGCGGGTATCCTTACCGGCAGAGCCCGCTTCTTTACGGAAGCATGGGGTGAGCGCAGTCAGATGGACAGGCAGCAGCGCGCCATCGAGGATTTCACCGGAGAAATAATTCGTCAGCGGCACTTCAGCTGTCGGCGTCATGTACATGCTTTCGCCTTCGACTTTGTACATATCATCGGCGAATTTCGGCAGCTGGCCGGTGCCCTGCATGGACTTGCCATTGATGATGTAGGGCGGGATGACTTCGGTGTAGTCATTCTGCTGTGTATGCACATCGAGCATGAAGTTGTATACCGCTCTTTCGAGGCGGGCTGCCTGCGAGAGGTAGAAATAGAAACGCGCGCCGGAGACCTTCCCCGCTCTTTCTGCATCAAGGATGCCGAGGGTGTCGCCGAGCTCATAGTGCGCCTTGATCGGGAAATCAAAGGTCGGGATCTCGCCCCATTTGCGGACTTCCGGATTTTCGCTGTCATCTTTGCCGACCGGGACAGACTTGTCGCACATATTCGGGATATGGAGAAGCAGTTCATTCAGCTTCGCTTCGACTTCACCGAGTTCCTTATCGATGGCGGAAATCTTCTGTCCGACTTCTCTCATGCGAGCGATAGCATCTGCAGCATCTTCGCCATTCTTCTTCGCCATCGCGATCTTCTTGGATTCTGCATTCTTTTCGCTCTTCAGCGCTTCGGTATCGCGCAGGAGTTCTCTTCTCTTGCCGTCCAGTGCGAGGACTTCGTCCAGATCGAACGGATTGTGACGATTGACGAGGTTCTGCTTCACTTCGTCTGCGTGTTCTCTGATGAATTTCATGTCTAACATAGTATCGCTCCCTTTAGGAAATATAAGATAGGAAATCGGATTTCCTCATCTGACGGAAATAATGATGGGTTCAGGATGGTGGTGCGGCGCATAAGATGGTCAAGCGCAGCAGAGACTTTCAGAAAATGCTGATGAAGTCACAGAGCTCGATAAAGTAAGGCGCATGAGGAGAATATCCAATCCAACATGAGCTTTCATGCCGCTTCGAGGATCCATCCTGCGCCTTTGGCGCGCCCCTTCTCCAAGGGGCTGCTCACATGGGAAGAGCCCCCAATCTCTAGTCATTAGTCACTAGCTGCCAGTCATCCAAATCAAAGCAAATAAAAAGACTTCTTCCCTCCATGGGACGAAGTCATCGCGGTGCCACCCAATTTGCATAAGCCAGCTCATAGCTGATATCGGCTGCCTGCCGTCCGATTCTTCATCGGCCGCTCCTGAGTGGAAACTTTCTCATCTGCCAGGGCTCTCACCAGCCGCCCTGTCTCTGAAAGACATCTGAAAAAGATTTTCTCTTTCCCTGCGTTATTAGTATTATAGCGAGTTCGTCAGTGTTTTGCAATAGGAAAAAGGGTTCAGGGTTCAGGGTTGTGGTGGCGGCTTCGCCGCAAATATATATGGGGCGATGCCCGAAGGTCTGCGGGTGGCAGGTTTCCCTCGTATCGCCAGCCTTCCCCGCGTTGGGAAGGTGGCGAGTGCAGCGAGCCGGATAGGGTTCTAGCGGCCTGAAAGACAGATGAGTAAAGCGGAGAAGTGCAAGGCACATATGGGGAAAGCGTGAGTCCCTGAGCCTCGAATGACAAAGATTACAAAATGAGAATACGCTTCCCCCCCCCGCATCAAAAGCCTTCCCCTCGAGGGGGAAGGCGCCCCGTAGGGGCGGATAGGGCACTAGCGGTATGAAAGACAACTAAAACATGTGAGGTGAGCGTTTTCCCGTACCGTCATCTCGAGCGTAGCTGAGAGATCCTTCTTGCAGACAGGGAAATGGTGTATGTGAGGAAATCCGTAAAGCAGCCTCAGCAAGACGTCATTTCCCTATCACCGCATTCATGCTGATAAGCATTGTGCAATAAAGATCCCTCCACTTCGGTCGGGATGACGATACGAGGGAAATGTCTGCCGTCTAATGTCTCCTAGTCTTTTAGTCATTATAAAAAAGCGGCGCTCATATGCTGGCACCGCTCCTTCATTTCTACCTTCTCATCAGTCTTGTCCTCGCCATGGCGAGAGCCGCGAGGGTCTTCGCATCGTAGATTTCTCCGCGATCCACCATCTCATAGACCTTATCGATCGGGAGACGGATGACATCCAAAAATTCATCCTCATCGAGGTGCTGGTGCGACTTCACCAGATGGTCGGCGAGGTAGAGGTGGATGGTCTCATTGCAGAATCCCGGCGTGGTATAGACGTAGCCGAGCTTTTCCATGTGCTCCGTCTTGTAGCCGGTTTCTTCTGTGAGTTCCCTTGCCGCACAGATATCGGGGTCTTCTCCCCCATCGAGTTTGCCAGCTGGGATTTCCAGAAGCGGCTGCTCGACCGCATAGCGATACTGACGGACGAAGAGGATCTCTCCCTCCTCGGTGACAGGGATGATGGCGGACGCCCCCGGATGCAGGACGACCTCCCGCGTGGTTCTGTGCCCATGGATTTCCACTTCATCATCGAAGACGTGCAGCATCCGCCCCTCGAAGGCGGGCGCGCGATGGATCAGCTTTTCTTTTTCTATGCTCATTTCACACCTGTGCTTCCTACGCCGCCGGTGCGTACACCTTCAGCATGGTCATCATCCATGGTGAGGTATTTCGTGAAAATCCCCTGTGCCACACGATCGCCTTTATTCACATGGAATGGTTCATCCTTCGTATTATAGACAGCGACCATGAGATGCCCTTCGTTGTCTTCATTATTGTAATAGTCCGCATCGATAATGCCGGTGCTGTTCGCAAGGAAAAGCCCTTTCTTGATCGCCATGCTCGAACGGATGAAAATGGCGAGGTATTCGTCATCTTTCATATACGCTTTCAGCCCGGTCTTGATGAGCGTCACTTGATGCGGGATGAGATCGATGTCTTCGCCGCATTCGATGTCATAGCCGGCGCTCTTTTCCGTTTTTCTTTCCGGCAGATGGATATCTTTTCCCTGCCATGTGGACAGGATTTCAAAACCTCTTGTTTTTGTCATAGAATGGATTCTCCTTATAGAAATAGGGTTCATGTGGACAGGTTCAGGATCGTGGTGACAGCTTCGCCGCGATCCCTGCTTTCAAACTTCAGAGTTGTAGTGGCAGATCTCCCGTACCGTCATCGGAAGCATAGCCCTCGATCCTTCTTACAGACAGGGAAATGGTATATGTGAGGAAATCTGTAGCACCGCCTCAACAAGACGTCATTTCCCCATCACGCATGCATGCTGATAAGCGTTGTGCAGTAAAGATCCCTCCACTTCGGTCGGGATGACGATACGGGGAAAAATGTCTCTTAGTCTCCTAGTCTCTCAGTCTCCAAGTCTCATCCTCACCAAGCGAAAAAGCCCGACGCGCCCGGGGCTCCTGCTCTTTTGAGACGAACCACCGGAACCCGCCGGGCTTTTCCCATAATAGGTGAGTGAAAGAAACGCTTGTGTGATCGCAGTCTCGGCGTCTCCCCAAGAGATGCCATAGATCCGAAAGCAGCACTGCGGCGCCTCCATGGTATGATACGCCTCACGCCCCCTAAAGGACCCTCAGCACCGTCTTACTTATTCTTCTTTTCCAGCAGCAGAGCTTTTCGGGAAAGATTGATACGGCCCTTGTCATCGATTTCCGTGACCTTGACCATGATCTCATCGCCTTCATGGACGATGTCTTCCGGCTTCTCGACTCTCTGGAGAGCGAGCTGGGAGACATGGACGAGGCCTTCCTTGCCCGGCAGGATTTCTACGAAAGCGCCGAACTTCATAAGGCGGGTGACGCGGCCGAGGTATGTCTCGCCGACTTCGACTTCCTTCACGAGGGATTCGACCATTGCTTTTGCCTTCTGAGCAGCTGCTTCATCTTCGGAAGCGATGTATACGCGACCGTCTTCCTCGACGTCGAGTTTCGCACCGGTTTCAGAGATGATCTTATTGATGGTCTTTCCGCCGCTGCCGATGACGACACGGATCTTGTCGACCGGGATGGTGAGAGAAATGATCTTCGGCGCATACTTGGAGAGATGTTCTGCCGGTTTATCGATGCATTCTGCCATCTTGCCGAGGATGTAGAGGCGGCCTTCATGGGCCTGTTTCAGCGCGGTCAGCAGGATGTCTCTGGAAATGCCATGGACTTTGATATCCATCTGGATGGCATTGACGCCCTTCGCGGTACCAGCGACCTTGAAGTCCATATCGCCCAGCGCATCTTCCATGCCCTGAATATCGGAAAGAATGGAGAATTTGCCGCCGTCTTCGATGAGGCCCATCGCGATGCCTGCGACCGGTGCCTTGATCGGTACGCCTGCATTCATGAGGGACATGGTGCTGCCGCAGACAGAAGCCTGAGAGGAAGAACCATTGGATTCCAGGATTTCAGAAACGACGCGGATCGCATACGGGAATTCATCGACACTCGGGATGACCGGGAGGAGCGCACGTTCTGCGAGTGCACCATGGCCGATCTCGCGGCGTCCCGGACCGCGGGAGCCCTTCGTCTCGCCGACGCAGTAGGACGGGAAATTGTACTGATGGATGTATCTCTTCTCGGTGACCGGGGTGAGGTCGTCGATGATCTGAGTTTCCGACATCGGAGCCAGCGTAGTGATGGAGAGCGCCTGCGTCTGGCCGCGGGTGAAGAGCGCCGATCCGTGAACACGCGGGAGCAGTCCGACTTCACAGGTGATCGGGCGGATTTCCGTCAGCTTTCTGCCATCCGGACGGATACCTTCATTCGTGATGGTGTGACGGACGATTTCCTTCGTCAGATGGTCGAGCGCATCTGCCACATCAGAGAGATGTTCCGGGTAAATGTCAGCGAAATGTGCCATCGCTTCCTTCTTCGCAGCAGCGATATTGCCATCGCGGCGCAGCTTATCCGCATCGAAGATCGCCTTCTTCAGGGACTCGGTCGCGAACGCTTCGACATCTTTTTCGATCTCTGCCGGGACTTCCGGGAAAGTCAGCACGCGCTTTTCCTTGCCGACTTCTTCGATGATCTTCTTCTGGAAACGGCAGATTTCCTTGATCGTCTCATGACCGAACATGATCGCATCGAGGACTTCTTCCTCCGGTGCTTCCTGCGCACCGCCTTCGACCATCATGATCGCTTCTTCCGAGCCGGCGACCGTCACATTCATCGTGGACGCTGCCATCTCTTCCTGTGTCGGGTTGATGACATACTTGCCATCCACGCGGCCCACGCGGACACCGGCGATCGGGCCGTCCCACGGGATATCGGAAATACCGATGGACGCAGATGCGCCGATCATGCCGCACAGCTCCGGTGCATTGTCATAGTCGACAGAGAGGACCGTCGCTACGACATGGATATCATTTCTGCATCTTTTATCAAACAGAGGACGGATCGGACGGTCGATCAGACGCGCACAGAGGATCGCCGAATTCCCCGGACGGCCTTCACGGCGAAGGAATCCCCCCGGCATCTTGCCGACAGCATACATCTTCTCTTCATAGTCGACAGTCAGCGGGAAGAAATCCGTGCCTTCGCGAGGCTCCTTGCTCGCCGTCGTAGCGACGAGGACAGCGGTATCCCCATATCTGACCAGTACAGCGCCATTCGCCTGCTTGGCCATTTTACCAGTCTCAATGATCAGTGGACGACCGGCCAGTTCCATTTCAAATGTTTTGAACAATTCCTGTTCCTCCTTAGTAAATGCTTCTTTATACGACTACTTATTATATAATACAACTTTCATCTTTCACAAGGGGTGAAATGAAATGGGTTGTCGGGTTCAGGGTTAGCCCTGGGCGGGGCATCCCTTGATTGGTGATGAAAGCTCTGCTCGCCAGTTAGGAGTTAGGAGTGCTGGTGCGGCGCATAAAATATAGAAGCGCCGCGGAGTAAAAATAATGGCGATGCCCGAAGGTTGTATTCAAGTCACTAGTCACCGGTCGCTCGGCGCTCCTAATCCCTAGCCACTCATCCCTGCTTTCAAACTTCAAGGGTTCAGGGTTCAGAGTGCAGGGTTCAGCGGGGCATTTCGTCATCCTGAGCGGAGAAAAACGTCGTATGTTAAAAAAATGGCTTATCTGAAACAGGAGAACTGAGTCGAAGGATCTAAGGAAACGCTGATTCAATCGTAGAATCAGTGTTTTCCTAATCGCCGCAGAATTTTGAATATATGGTATTCACAAAAGATGGAACCCCCGTGAATCTTTTGAACCTTCAGAACCTCTTAACCTATGAGGATGCATATAAAGGAAAATGGTTATTTTCTGTTTTCAAATTTGAGACGCTTTCCCCACTTTCTTTCATACCGCCAGTGCCCTATCCCTTCGGGGCACCTTCCCCTCGAGGGGAAGGCTTTGGGACTTCTCCCTCCTTCCTTTGGAAGGAGGTGCCCCAAAGGGGCAGAGGTTGGCTCCCATAGCAGGATGAAAAGCCATATGAGACAGTCCGTCATTCCGTTTCCTCATCTCGAGCGCAACCCTTGATCTCCTTGCCATGGCGGTGTACGGCATTCATACGGCAGTACAGAAAAGCGCCCAGGAAAATCGAATCTCAGATTGTATCAGCGTTTCCTTAGTATAGTGGATAATCACAGCGAAATAGTCGCTTCTCAATCGACAAATGGATTCACCGCGTCCTATAGTGTAAAAAGCTGAGCCCATTCTCATCATTCATCATCATGTTCTTTGACAAATAGTATAACGCAGAGCACGCGAGGACATGAAAAAAGCCCCTGAAAAACAGTGGCTCTCTCTTTGGGGCATACTCACCTTGCACGTATCACTTTGTCATCTGTCACTGATACATAGCGATCAGGGCATCTTGCAGTACCTGAGAAAAATTCACATGATTGGTCTGTACAAATATATTCAGCCACGCAGGAATCGTCAGATTTTTTCAGACCGCTTGATTTCCATGCCGCTACGCGTAGGCATTCATGTCCAGCACCAGTATATTCGCAAATCCATCCGACCTATCTGGATGAATGGCGCTCCGATCTCTTGCGACCGGCATAGGGCGGCCTTGTCGAAACAAGGACTTCTACTCACTTAAAGGCGAGCCTGATCTTGTCGTCAATGCGATCCACTTTATTCGGCTTCAGATATTCATCCTGTCTTTTTCAATTGTCTTACTGGTCTTGCACCTTTTTCCGGCTCCTCCCGGGCGAAGCCTTCGAAGGGAGAAGCGCTCGAGAGCCGCATGATATCCGCTGTCCCTTCTTCTCTCTGCCTAGGATGAGGGAAATCGGTCGAGCCGATATCTCCGGGAAGCTCTCTCCCGCTTCTATACATAGCATCGAGAATGCCGGAAAAAAGTGACCTTTTTTAGGAAATGCGGATTAGGAAAATACTGATTCAATCGCAGAGTCAGATTCTGCAAGAATTTTTATATACTATTTTTCCCCCATGTAAGAGACAATGCCATCAAAAAGTTGGCAAGCCGTGTCATACGAGGCGCGATCATAAAGGACAAGGTAGATCTCCATATCCACTTTGGTGTACAACAAGAAATCTCGGATAGCACGCACGGCGATCCGGAGTGCCTGGTCTTTCGGATAGCCATAAGCGCCCGAGGAGATCAACGGGAACGCGATGGATCGTGTGCCGCGTGCGCAGGCAAAGGCAAGGGATGCCTTGTAGCAGGAAATGAGAAGCGCTTCTTCTCCATGCTGCCCATCTTTCCAGATGGGACCGACGGTGTGGATCACGTATTTTGCTGGTAGAAGATAGCCCTTCGTGATCTTCGCCTCCCCCGTCTGGCAGCCATGGAGCGTCCGGCACTCCGCGAGGAGCTCCGGCCCCGCCGCCTGATGGATCGCGCCATCCACCCCGCCCCCGCCCAAAAGTGTCGGGCAGGCGGCATTCACGATGGCATCCACTTTCATTTTGGTAATATCGTTTCGAACGATTTGAAATGGCATGGTTTCATCCTTTCTGGTCACGGTTTTGGCAGGTGTTTAAAGGAAAATACGGATTCAATCGTTGTCCGCCTTGGCTCTTGTATTTTCATGCAAGGCAAGGAATAAGCCGCTCAGAATAGCGAGCTATGTAAGGAGGGTATGACGAAGCATGGCAGGAAAACACATATCAAATCAGAGTTTCCTTATATCATTCACCTGTCTTTGCTCTTAGTATACTGAGCATCGGCTGTTTCCTCAACCGCTAAAGGAAATAAGGTGTGATATGTTTACCGCGCTTGCAGAAATCATCCCCCGTTCTCACCGAAAGATACACCACATGGCAGCACTTTTGATGACGATACCAGAAACCGCAAAAGTCTCATGTCTCCTAGTCTCATGTCTGATACCACAAAAAAAGGCGATGTGAAATAACGATCATCTCATTTTCGCGTTCCATCTGCCGCAGGGGACTTGCAGCTCTCATAGGAGTGACCGGGAAACCTTATCCCAGCTGTCTTTTATGCCATAGTCACCCTATCCGCCCCTGCGGGGCACCTTCCCCTAGCGGGGAAGGCTGCGATACAAGAATACCATCTTCTAAAAAAAGGCGGCGAAGCCGCCACCTGAACCCTGAATCTTGAACCAAATGAAAGCAAAATAAAAAGGGGCTGTGAAGAAATGAGGATTCATTTCTTCACAGCTCCTTTTCTTGATCATCTGTCGGTCACGCTTTCAGCGTACCGACGATCTCATTGACGTCTTTGACGCCATTCTTATCACACCATGCATCGAGTTCACGGACGATGCGTGCCATGGCGGTCGGATCAGCGAGGTTCGCTGTCCCGACCTGTACGGTCTTCGCACCCGCCATCATAAATTCGACGACGTCCTCGCCGGTCATGACGCCGCCCAGTCCGCAGATGGGGATGCTGACGGCTTTCGCGACCTGCCAGACCATACGAAGAGCCACAGGCTTGATCGCGGGACCGGAGAGGCCACCGGTGACGTTGCCGAGGATCGGGGTTCTCGTTCTGGTATCGATAGCGATGCCGAGGAGGGTATTGATGAGAGAGATGGCATCAGCGCCGGCCGCTTCGACGGCTTTGGCGATGGTGACTACGTCCGTCACATTCGGAGAGAGCTTCACGATGACAGGAAGATCTGTCGCATCCTTCACAGCTCTGGTGACAGAGGCTGCCTGCTCGGGGTCAGTGCCGAAGGCTGCGCCGCCGACTTTGACATTCGGGCAGGAAATATTGACTTCGAGCGCCGAGATGCCGGGGACGGAGAGGAGTTTCGCGCATTCGGCGTATTCTTCGACGGATTTGCCGACCATGTTCGCGATGTAGGGACAGCCGAGTTTCTTCACTTCCGGAAGGTAGTGTTCCAAGAAGTACGGCGCGCCCGGATTTTCCAGACCGATGCAGTTCAGCATGCCGGAGGTAGTTTCCGCGATGCGGGTACCGTCATTGCCAGTCCATGGCGTCGGCGCAAGGCCCTTGCCTGAGATGGCACCGACTTTCTTCATATCGATGAACTGGGCAAGCTCAAGTCCGAAGCCGACGGTGCCGGAGGCGCCGATCACCGGGCTTGCCATTGGGATGCCGAGGAAATTCACAGCTAAAGAGCTCATAATACGACCTCCTCTGCTTTGAATACGGGTCCGTCTACGCAGACTTTGTAGTGACCTTTGCCATCGGCTCTGTCACATACGCAGCCGAGGCAGGTGCCGATGCCGCAGCCCATGCGTCTCTCCATGGAGACTTCGCAGGGGACATTCGCTTCTTTTGCCATCTGCGCGGTGATGCGCATCATGATGCCAGGTCCGCAGACGCAGGCTTCATCGACATTGCCATTCTTGAAGAGCTCGGGGAGGACGGAGACAGAGAATCCTTTGATCCCATAGGAGCCATCATCGGTGGTGACGATGAGCTCTTTCAGTGTTTTGGGGAAAAGGTCTTTCCAGAAGACTTCTTCTTTGTTGCGTCCGCCGATGACGACGGTCATCTGTCCCGGCTTTGCTTTCCTTGCCATGAAGAGGATCGGCGCGATGCCGACGCCGCCGCCGATGCCGACGATGTGATTTTTATCCATATCGAAAGCAGTGCCCAGCGGCCCCAAGCAGTCGACCACGTCTCCTGCTTTGAGGCGCGCCATGGCTTCGGTGCCTTTGCCGACGATGCGGTAAATGATCTCAAGGATGCCCTTCCCCGGTTCTGTGCCGGCGATAGAGATCGGGCGGCGCAGGATGCAGGTGGGGTCATTCACTTTCACATGGATGAACTGACCGGGCTTTGCGTCTCTTGCGATGAGCGGGAGCTCAAGGCGCATGCGCCAGATGGAGGGGCCGACCAGCTCATGGGTGAGGATACGGCCTTTTTCTACATAGCCTGCCATATCAATTCTCCTTCACATAGTCCTGAATAGCTTCGACGTGCGGTTCGCTCGAAGAGGCTGCCATGACGCGCAGGACTTCCTTCGCGGTATCAAGGGAGGTGATGCAGGGGATCGCAAGCTCGACAGCGATGCGGCGCAGGTCATAGCCTTCCTGCTCGATCTGGCTGCCATAGGAAATGGTATTCACGAGCATGTCGACACGGCCGGACTTCAGGTACTTTTCACAGTTTTCGCCCTTTTCATGGATCTTCTTGATGATTTCGACCGGGATGCCGAGTTTTTCGAAATAAGCACCGGTGCCGGAGGTGCAGATGAGGTGGTAGCCCAGCTCTACGAAGCCTTTGGCGAGTTCGGCAGTTTCCGGCTTGTCACGGTCGGAGACGGTGATGAGGACATTGCCGCCTGCCGGCACGGTGAGATGAGCAGCCACGACAGCCTTGTAGAGGGCTTCCTGATAGGTGTGGCCGATGCCCATGACTTCGCCGGTGGATTTCATTTCCGGTCCCAGTTTGATTTCTACGAGGCCGAGCTTCGAGAAGGAGAAGACAGGCGCTTTGATCGCGACGTAGCCTTTATCCGGGACGAGGCCGAGCGGAAGGCCGGTGTCTTTGAGGCTTTCGCCGAGCGCGATGCGGGTCGCGTATTCGACCATATTGATGCCGGTGATCTTGCTCATGAATGGTACGGTACGGCTGGCTCTCGGATTGACTTCGATGACATAGACTTTGTCTTTGACCACGATGAACTGGATATTCACAAGGCCCTTGACGTTCATGGCTTTGGCGATTTCTCTGGTGTAATCGGTCAGTGTCTCGATGATTTCCTGCGAGAGGTGCTGCGGCGGGTAGACAGCGATGGAGTCGCCGGAGTGGACGCCGGAGCGTTCGATCTGTTCCATGATGCCGGGGATGCAGACGTCATTGCCATCGGAAATGGCATCGACTTCGACTTCACGGCCGACCATGTACTGGTCGATGAGGACAGGATGCTCGTGGGAAGCAACGACGGCTTCTTTCAGGTACTGGCGAAGTTCTGCCTGATCGTAAACGATCTGCATCGCGCGGCCGCCAAGAACGTAGCTCGGGCGGACGATGAGCGGGTATTCCAGCTCTTCTGTCTTTGCCATCGCTTCTTCGACGGACTCGACGAGGCAGCCTTTCGGGCGCGCGATACCGAGCTGTCCCATCAGGGTGTCGAAGCGTTCGCGGTCTTCGGCCATATCGATGGATTCATTCGAGGAGCCGATGATGCGGATGCCGCGCTTGGCCATCGGGGTCGCCAAGTTGATGGCGGTCTGTCCGCCGAACTGGCAGATGACGCCTTCCGGTTTTTCTTTGTCGATGATTTCGAGGACGTCCTGCTCAGTCAGTGGTTCGAAGTACAGGGAGTCGGAGGTATCGAAGTCTGTGGAAACGGTTTCCGGGTTGTTATTGATGACGATGGATTTCTTCCCCGCCTTGCGCAGTGCCCAGGAGGCATGGACGGAGCAGTAGTCGAATTCGATGCCCTGACCGATGCGGATCGGGCCGGAGCCGAAGACGACGACGGAGCCCTTGCCCTGCGGCTTCACTTCGTCTTCTGCGCCGTAGGTGGAGTAGTAGTACGGGGTGTGCGCTTCAAATTCTGCCGCGCAGGTATCGACCATCTTGAAGTCCGGATGGAAATCCAGTTTCTTCTTGAAGTTTTCGACGTCTTTCGGGGTGACTTCAGCGAAGTGTGCAATGGCTTCATCCGGCATCTGGATGCGTTTCGCCGCTTTCAGTGTCTCTTCGGTGAGGCCTTCCTTCATGAGGCGGCGTTCCATCTTGATGATGTTCTGGATCTTGTAGATAAAGAAGAGGTCGATCTTGGTGATGCGGTTGATTTCTTCCGGTTCGATGCCGCGGCGAAGGGCTTCGGCAAGGACGAAGATTCTTTCGTTGTCGATGCGGGAGAGCAGGCAGCGTATATCATAGAGGGACTGTCCGTCGAGTTTCTTCAGGTGCAGGTAGCCTTCCCCTACTTCCAGCGAGCGGAGGGCTTTCAGGAGCGAGCCTTCGAGCGTGCGGTCGAGTGCCATGACTTCGCCGGTCGCTTTCATCTGGGTGCCGATGGCGCGATCCGCGAGGGTGAATTTTTCGAATGGCCAGCGTGGGAATTTGCATACGACATAGTCGATGGATGGTTCGAAGCAGGCTTTCGTATTGCCGGTGATGGCATTCGTGATTTCATCGAGGTGCAGGCCAAGGGCGATCTTCGCTGCGACTTTCGCGATCGGGTAGCCGGTGGCTTTCGATGCGAGCGCGGAGGAACGGCTGACACGCGGATTGACTTCGATGACGTAGTACTGGTTCGTCTTGGTATCGAGGCCGTACTGGACATTGCAGCCGCCTTCGATCTTAAGGTAGCGGATGATGTCGAGAGATGCGGTACGGAGCATCTGGTACTGGCCGTCGGTCAGCGTCTGGGTCGGAGCGACGACGATGGAGTCGCCGGTATGGACGCCGACCGGGTCGATATTTTCCATGGCGCAGACGATGATGCAGTTATCCGCACTGTCGCGCATGACTTCGAATTCGACTTCCTTCCAGCCCGCGATGCTGCGTTCTACGAGGATCTGATTGATCGGGGAAAGTTTGATGCCGCGGTTCGCGATTTCTTCCATCTCATAGCGGTCGTGCGCGATGCCGCCGCCGGTGCCGCCTAAGGTGTAAGCCGGACGGATGATGACCGGATAGCCGATCTTATCCGCAAAGGCGATGGCTGGTTCCAGTTCTTCGAAAATATCAGATTCCGGGACTGGCTGATGGATCTCTTCCATCGCAGCCTTAAAGAGTTCACGGTCTTCCGCATGCTTGATCGCATGGAGAGAAGAGCCCAGGAGCTTCACGCCGTACTGGTCGAGGACACCAGCATCCGAGAGCTGGACAGCCATGTTGAGGCCGACCTGCCCGCCCAGTGTCGCGAGCAGTGCGTCCGGGCGTTCCTTCTTGATGACTTCTGTCACGAATGGCAGAGTAATCGGTTCGATATAGACACGGTCAGCAATATCCACATCTGTCATGATGGTGGATGGATTGCTGTTCACCAGGACGACTTCGACGCCCTCTTCACGAAGGGAGCGGCAGGCCTGGGTACCGGCATAGTCAAATTCCGCAGCCTGTCCGATGACGATCGGGCCGCTGCCGATGACGAGGACTTTCTTCACGTCTTTATTGATCATTTTTTGAATTCCTCCATGGCCTTGGTAAATTCGGTGAAGAGATAGAAATTATCCTTCGGTCCCGGGGAGGCTTCCGGATGGTACTGGACAGCCTGGATCGGAAGGGTCTTGTGACGGATGCCTTCGATGGTGCCGTCATTGACGCTTCTGTGGGTGACTTCGATGCATTCCGGAAGGTCATCATCGGAGATCGCATAGCCATGGTTCTGGCTGGTGATATAGACGCGGCCGGTGCGAAGATCCTTGACCGGGTGGTTCGCTCCGCGATGGCCAAATGGCAGCTTGAAGGTGTGACCGCCGAGCGCTGTCGCCAGCATCTGGATACCGAGGCAGATGCCGAAGATCGGTTTCTTTCCGATGAGCTTCTTGACGGTCTCTACGACGAATGGCACATCCTGCGGGTCCCCTGGTCCAGGAGAGAGGAAGATGCCGTCCGGATTTCCTGCCAGCAGATCTTCGGCAGACGTATGCGCCGGGAAGACATGGACGGTGCAGTCATTGGCTGCCAGCGAGACAAGGATATTCTTTTTCAGACCGCAGTCGAGAAGGGAGACCTGATACTTCCCGTCACCATAGGTATAGGGGTAGTCGGTCGTCACGCGCTCTACCTGATCTCTGTGGAGCGGCTTTGCGAGTTCTTCAGCGATGAATTCATCACTTCTGTCTGCCGAAACGATGATCGCTTTCATGACGCCATGGGTACGGACCATGCGGGTCACGGCACGGGTATCGACATTGTAAAGGCAGGGTACATGGTATCTTTCGATGAAATCAGTGATCTTTTCCTTGCATTCCCAGTTCGACGGATGCTCCGCGATCTGGTCAAGGACGAAGCCTGCCGCTGCCGGCTTTCTGTTCTGCATGAAAAGATCATTTGCGCCATAGTTGCCGATGAGCGGGTAGGTCAGGGTGAGGATCTGTCCTTCATAGGACGGGTCCGTGAAACATTCCTGATAGCCGGTCATGCCGGTATTGAAGACCAGTTCCCCCAGCCCTTCGACAGAGCCTAAGAGGTCACCTTCGAAGCGGGCGCCGTTTTCCAAAATCAAGAGGCCTTTCATTTGAGCACCTTTCCTTCTTTCATGACAATCTCTCCATCCACGATGGTCATGACTGCTTTGCCTTTCAGCGTCAGCCCTTCATAAGGAGTGAAGAGGGATTTCGTATAGAGATCCTGTCCTTGGACAGTCCATTCTTTATCCGGATCGATCAGCGTAATATCTGCCGGAGCGCCTTCTGTCAGGACGCCGCCTTCGATGCCGAGGAGCTTCGCCGGATTCACACTCATCAGTTCGACGATCTTGTCGATGGTGAAGCCCTCCTGATGGTAGAGCACCGTCAACGTCGAGGCAAGAGAGGTCTCAAGACCCGCGATGCCGTTCGGCGCGCAGTTGAAAGGAACATCCTTTTCTTCATTGCAGTGCGGGGCATGATCCGTCATGATGGCATCGATGGTGCCGTCCTTCAGTCCTTCGATCAGCGCTTTTCTGTCTTCGTCCGTGCGCAGCGGCGGCGCCATTTTGAAAGCCGCTTCATAGTGCTTCAGCCATTCATCGGTGAAATAGAGGTGCTGCGCGGTGACTTCCGTCGAGCAGTTCACCCCCTTCGCCTTGGCCTCACGGATAAGATCGACGGCCTTGCCGCTCGATACATGCGCGATGTGGATATGACAGCCGGTCAGCTCCGAAAGGAGCAGATCGCGAGCGACTGCGATATTTTCCCCTGTCGCCGGACGTCCGATGACGCCCATCGCATAGGAAACCTTGCCTTCATTCATGAAGCCGTGTCCACACATCGTCATATCTTCCGCATGGTCGATGACCATCTTGCCGAGCTGGTCCGCATACTCCATGGCGCGGCGCATGAAATTGGCACTTTCTACATAGTGTCCGTCATCGGAGAACGCAACAGCGCCATCCGCTGCCATATCCCCCATCTCCGAGAGCTGCTTGCCTTCGAGATTCTTGGAAATCGAGCCGATCACGGAGACCTTCACGACCGCAGTCTCAGATACGCGATGCTTCACATCACGCAATACCGCTGCATTGTCGATGACAGGCTTCGTATTCGCCATAGTCGCGACGCGGGTCACACCGCCGGCAGCCGCTGCCTGCGTTCCCGTGTGAATATCTTCCTTTGCTTCCTGCCCCGGTTCACGCAGATGGACATGCATATCGATGAGCCCCGGTGTTACAAAGAGTCCCTTCGCATCGATTTCTTCTACTTCTTTGCCAGCCGTGCTGACATTCTGACCGATTTCCTTGATCTTGCCATCTTCCACCAGGATATTTGTCACTTCATGCTGGTGCTTGGCCGGGTTTACGATGGTACCATTCTTAATTAAGAGCATCAATGTCTTTCCCCTCCGTCAGTGTCAAATATTCCAGAGCCATACGGACAGCCACGCCATTTCTGACTTCTTCCTGAATCCAGGACGCTTCATCGTAGGCTACATCATAACCGATTTCAATGCCTCTATTCATCGGGCCCGGATGGATCACCGCCACATCCGGCTTGCAGAGCGCAAGACGCTTCTGATTGATACCGAAGAGACGTGCATATTCACGGGTCGTCGGGATGAATCCGCCAGCTGCTCTTTCGAGCTGGATACGAAGGATATTGATCGCATCCGCATCTTTCAGCGCTGTCTCCATGTCATCATCCACGATGCAGCCCATCGCTTCGAGTTCCTTCGGGACCAGCGTGCGCGGCCCCACCAGATGGACTTCCGCTCCCAGCTTTGTGAACCCGATGATATCGCTTCTTGCGACGCGAGAATGCAGCACATCACCGATGATGACATACTTCATCCCTTTGATCTTCTTTCCTGCTTCCTTCATGGTGAAGAGCTCCAGAAGTGCCTGGCTCGGATGCGCATGGGCACCATCGCCTGCATTCAGCACGACCGGTACCTTCACCTTCGGGCTCATGACCTTGGACGCAAAAAGAGCAGCCCCTTCAGACGAATCACGAATAACCACTGCATCCACTCCCATAGCGGAAACGGTCAGCAATGTGTCTCGCATACTTTCACCCTTCGTCATCGAGCTGCCACTCTTTGTAATATTGATCACGTCGGCTCCCAAATACTTACCGGCAAGCTCGAAAGAACTACGAGTTCTGGTAGATGCTTCGGAAAACACTGTTACGATAGATTTGCCTTTCAGGAAATCTTTTTTCTTATTGTCAGATAACACAATTTTTTTCATTTGTGCTGCTACTTCTAAGATCCGCTCAATCTCTTCGGCTGTGAAATCAGCTAGCCCAAGAACACTGCGACCTTGTAGTGAAATCGTGCTCATGCCGGCCTCCTTGAATCAACGCATAGAATGGGATTCTATGATAAATAGTTATCCCTATAATCATAAAGGGTAATTCACACTTTTTCAATAGCATAGGGGTATTAAATTTTTATTATATAGAGAGCATGGAGTTTAAGAAAGCACGGATTCAATCGCTCATCCCAATCAGCGTTTCCCTAAGCACATATCGTAAAGTTTGAAAGCAGGGATTAGTGGCTAGGGATTAGGCTGGCGATACGAGAAAACCGCCAAGGAAACGCCGATTAAATCGCAGAATCCGATTTGGCATGTATTTTCATGCAATGCTTAATAGCTCGCTATTCGCGCCCCCTATTCCTCGCCTTGCATGAAAAATACAAGAGCCAAGTCGGACAACGATTTAATCAGCGTTTCCCTAGTTCCAAATCTCCGCGGCGCTTCCATATTTTTATGCGCCGCACCACCCACACTGAACCCTCTGGACCTGTAGAACCCGCTCCCCCTCTTTCGCACGTAATGCTATTAAGTTAAGCGGCAGATCATTCTTGGCTCCCCATCGGGGGAGCTGCCCGGAGGGCTTGTGCAAGCGAACTTGATTTTTAGGAGCGAAGCGACGCGAAAATCAAGTGAGACGCCATTTCTAGCGAAGCGAGATGAGGAGGTAACACTACGGTATATCCAACATTGTTCGATAGCCGCTGGCATGCCCCTATTGCCTTCGGCACTTCCCCCGAAGGGGAAGCAAGTCGTTACGGCGTTAACAATTTCCTTAACTTAATAGCATTGCTTTCGCACGCCGTCAAGAGACGGCACGCCGCAGGGACTTTCCCTTTTACCTCTCACTGACTTCCACGGCAGCCTTGATGACGCGCACGAAAGCAGGTGGGATGAAATCCTTTCCCAGATGGTCGGCGAGCGAGCGCCCAATGATGACGCCTTTATTCCCATAAAGCCATGCAAAATAATAAAACTCGAGTGCCTTCTCATCTCTGGGATTGATATTCGAAAGTTTCCTTGGCGGATAGTAGCCCTTCGGGATGGCGAGCTTTGCGCCTGCCTTTTTGACAAGCGCCGAGCTCACAAGATTTCCTCCTTCCGCTATATCTGCGATGACCGCATCCAGAAGACGGCGGCCATTCCGGGAAAGGCATGCCTTCACGACATCCATTTCATAGCAGATATAGTCCGTATAGAAGACACCCGCGCTCTTTTTGTGTTCCCCCATCACATCACGGTCATAGAGCGAAACGACAGGCACGTGAAAGCGGCGGATGAGCGAGGCGATCTTGGAAATCGAGCTCTCGCCCCTCGCATTGATGAGGCAGATGCCGTAGTGGTCGAAATGAATCCCCAGTGTCCTTGCAAATCCAGCGAAGGAACCATACTCTGTCTCGCCCTCGACAAGAATCGCCGCCCTCGCATAGAGCGCTTCCTTCACCTCCGGGAAATGCATGATGAGGTGCTTTTCGATTTCCCTGTCAAAATGAAAGGAAGCCCCGCACGCGGCCTGTACCAGCTTCTTCTCATCCCAGTAAAGGCGGATGATTTGGCGGTAATCATTCACCAGCGCATCGGTCGAGTGCGTCACGACAAAGAGCTGCCCCGAGAGCCCATCGACGCCCAGAAGCGTCTGCACGAGCTTTAAGAAGAACGGCTCCTCATTCGAAAGGATCATATGGCAGAAAGAAAGCATCGCCCGCTGCAGGTAAGGGTGGAGATGGAGCTCCGGCTCATCTACACTGACAAGCAGGGATAAAAAACGCCGCCCCTTCGCATCCGTCGTCACCATGTGCTCGAAGGAAATCGCGCGGCTTGCTTTCTTCTTCATCATCTGAAGCAGCAGGACAAGGGCTGTACGCGCCATCAGACAAGCCGTGCGCTGGTACGAAGAACCATCTCCCCTTTCCCCGAATAGCGTCTCAAGCAGTGAAAGCGCCGCCTGCGATGGATGCTCCTTCGGCAGGGAAATCCCGATCCCCTTCTCTGCAAACATCGTCTCCACCTCAGAAATAACCGCCGGCGACTCTGTGAAATAACGCTGCAGAAGAGAAAGCAGCTCTCCCATCGATACATGGGCCATCATCCTGCGCGGCATCTCACACAGGGAAAAATCGATATAAAAAAGGCAGCGCAGGTACTCTAGAGGCAGCTGCCGCCCGCTCGCCTGATCAAAGAGACGTGGCACCACTTCCTGTACCGCCTGCACCAGATAGAGCTCTGCGCTCTCCCCTCCCGCCGCTTCGGCAAGCGTCAGCCGGATCTCGATGGGATGGTCTGCATCCAAGAAATCGCCTTCACGGAATCCATACCCATGGCTGATCCATTTCAAGAGGCAAAGGAAATTACTCTTGCCGATATTGTTGTCCCCCACCATATAGTTCACCTGTCTGTCAAAATGGAAGACGACATGGCGGAAGGTGCGGTAGTTATCAATGGTCATGGATGAAATATGCATGATTTCCTCCTCAGAAATGCTTCCATGTATATCCTTTTATCTATATTATATGCATCCCGCCAGCAGACTGCAAAAAGCAAAACGCGACTCAAAAATCGGTAGCCTTTTCAAACAACTAAAAACGCCAAGCATGCAAATAAAAATTCGCGCTTTTTCATCATTATATGGATATGCGCCTCATCCGTATTTACATTACGCCATAGTATATTTCGGTTATATATTTTGTGCGTAACCTACCATGTATTGTATACCATCACTCTTCCCACTTGCTTTCCCCTCTAAAACGTAATACAATATAAGCATGAAGCAGGGACATATCTGAACATGTTCCCCGGACGGACGGTTTCT
>ERZ1673722.257-NODE-257-length-75305-cov-15.290445_pt1 | contig 75305 bp, 68 predicted proteins | sample MGYA00580222_ERZ1673722 | MGnify/ENA primary metagenome ERZ1673722 (study PRJEB41218, sample SAMN15661750) | gut metagenome | host: Homo sapiens | place: Canada: London | collected 2015-08-20/2019-03-30 | study: EMG produced TPA metagenomics assembly of... | reverse complement strand
ATCTCCTTTTAACCGTTTGCGATCGATAATTAAGAATTATCCTTTATTGACTACCATAAAATTCCTAGGATGTTTATTTACCAGAATATCTTTCTGCTTAGCACTGGACACATGAGTATAGATTTCTGTCGTGCTGATAGAACTGTGTCCAAGCATTTTCTGAATATAGCGGATGTCGACATCCTGTTCTAGCAACAGGGTGGCAAAGGAATGTCGGAATATATGGGGAGTAATATGCTGTTCTATTCCGGCAAGATTGGCATAGCGGTTGATCATAAAACGGACAGATTGGTCTGATAATTTATGCTTTTGCTTATTGACAAAAAAATATCCACAGACAGAAATATCTGTTTTGAATGAATCTTGATACAACATTAAGGCAGAAATAACCTCAGGGTTACCGAGTTGCAGGATGCGTTCTTTGGATCCTTTTCCGTATATCAGCACAGTGTTATTCTCCAGATCGATATCCGACGGACGAAGGGAACATAATTCGGAAATCCGCATTCCTGTAGCGAATAACAACTCAATCACGGCAATATCCCGCAGGCAGCACCTCAACTGATAAGTGGAGGCTGCCTGATTTTTTTGTGCATAGAGTACAGACAAGAACTTTTGAATGGAATGAAAAGGAATAGTTTTGGGCAGGAGCTTGGCTTCACGGAAATGTACGTCCAGTTTGTCGAAAGGGTTCGGTACTAAAAGATCTGCGTACTCCAGATAATGGAAAAATGCTTTCAGACTTGCAATTTTTCGCTTGACAGACTTGGGCTTGTAGTGTTTATGCAATTCTGTAATATACAGATCCAGTGTATTTCTTGATAGAAAATCCATGGAGCTATTACAAAATACAGAATACTGGTTTAAATCGATCCGATATGCTTTCAATGTCTTGAAATTCAGACGTTTTCGATATTCGCAATAGCTGATATATTCTGCAGTGTATTTGTTTAAAGTATTCATAAGTAAATCTCCTTTTTTCATCAAGTATGAATAGTTGTATCGGGTTTGTCTATTTGATATGTAAATCCGTTGTTTTCTTAAGAATTTATAGCTTTATATTTAAATTTACTTGCACATGATATTTGCTGGGAATATAATCCCATCTTCGACACTTTATAAAGCCCAAAACAGCCATAACCCCGGTGTTTATCAGGGGTGTGGCTGTTTTGGCTTTTGCATCGATATTGTACTATTTTGTAAATTGTGCTATTTTTTCTGTTTTGTTTCTTTGATGATTGTCCGCATATCTGCCTTCGAGATGAATTCATAATCTGTTCGGAAACCGAAGGCTGTGTGCAGGGCATCTGTCAGTTTCGTGCGTTTGTAGGAAGGAATGTAGCCGCTGTCTTTGGACAGCAGGGTCATATTCATTTCCCAGAGTGTCTTCAAAATTTCGCTGCAGGTGAATTCTTCTAAAAGCTTTTTTTCCAGCAGTCGGTACACCAGAAGACTGATGTAACAGGTCAGGAAATGTGCTTTTATGCTGTCTTCCCGTCTTACAAAAACAGTTCTTGCTTCGAATTCTGTTTTCATGATCCGGAAGTTTTCTTTGATCTCCCAGCGGCGTCTGTTGATGTTGATGACTTCACGGATATCTCCTTCCAGGTTCGTTACCACTGCATAGAAACCGTCATACATGGCTTCTTCCCGGATACGCTCTTCATCCAGCTGAAAAATCTGTTTCTGTGCGATCTCTCCGTCACCGGTAACTGCTGTTTTCTGAATGAAACGGGAAGGATCGTTAGGATTTTTTCCTTTCCTGGCTTTATCCGGGGACTGCATGATCCTGATGGCACGTTCGATCTGACCAGCCCGGATCCTCTGCTGGTATGCTTTGTATTTCGGGGAGTATGTGATGATAACAGTTTCGTCCATATCTCCCGTGACAATGGGGTATTCTTTGTAATAAACGGTGTTATATACTTCGGGGTCGGTTTCATCCAGCGTGGAAATGTCTATGAACTTATCTGACCCCGGAACCCTGAACTGTGTCGGCAGGAGCGCCAGCTCACGTTCTTCCTTTTTTATTTTTTTCAGGGAATACGTGATCACATAAGACCTGTTTCCAAAGCTGTTAAAAAAGCGGTTGCCCTTACTGCCAAGCCCGGCATCGGAGCAGAAGATAAACTCGCTGCAGTTAAAATCCCGGATCACTTTCGTCTCCAGAGGCTTCAGGGTAAGCTGTTCGTTCTGGTTTCCGGAATACAGGTCAAAGGAAAGAGGGATGCCGTCTGCATCCATGAAAAGCCCCATGGTCACGATGGGATTGGGTCTGTGTTCCTTGCTTTTGCCATACTTTTTCATGCCATCTTCGGCTTCAATCTCGAAATAATAGTTGGTGCAGTCGTAGTAAAGAATTTTTGAGTTACGGGGATGGATAAAGTTGGAGTTCTGGTAAAGCTCTTCCTGAATGTAATCAGATTCCTCTGCGAGAACGGAAAGGGAGCGGTAAAGATTCTGCAGGGAATACTTTGGCGGTTCCAGCAGGGACTGGCAGTAAGAGAAGCTGCTGAGCTTGCTGGAAGGGGACAGGATTCTGGCATAGATCAGGTCCGTAAGAATGGCATGGAAATCGTAAGTAAACATGTGATGGTTACGGATATTTCGGCAGATGTTGTCGAGCCTTAGTTCGGTGCAGAGCTGCTGCAGGAACAGATAGCCGACGTTGAAGAGACGCTCTTCGTCCAGTGGGATACGGGCAAGAGGGGAAAAGGAAACAGTAACTTTTTCCCTTCGCTGGTTGTAGAGCAGAGTTTCTTTTTCCGCTTCTTTTTTCGCCCAGTCCATCATGGCGGCTTCGTTTCCGGAAAACCGTGCCAGAAGATCATTGTACTTCCCGAGTTTTTTGTAGATGCGGGAAGAAGTTTTACCGTTTTCCTTGCGGTAGGACTGTGTAATGTAAACATCCTTGTTATCTTTACTGCCTGTAATATTGATATACATAAGCGAACCTCCCAGTTAATTCTATTATACCATAACCAGCACAAAAAAGCACGCATAAAATCGTAAAATTTGACAAAAAATAAGCCATAAATGGCTTAAATAAAGGATTTACATTAGAACGCTAAAAAAAGAAGTGTCAAACTCCCGGCTTAAATAAAGGATTTGCATTAAAATGTTAAAAAAAGAAGTGTCAAACTCCTGGGCTGCAGTGAGGATTTCTTAATTTTTTGTGGATTCTTATGTGAAAATTGCTTTTTACTTCCCTGCGTGGTACAATAAAATGACTTATGATTATTTTTGTGTGTGCCGAGAGGGAAGTAAAAAGATGAAACAGAACTTTTTGAAAATACCCATCAACAGAATTATCGCGTTGATCTTATTAGATATCATGTCTATCGTTGTGGCATCCTTTGCTGCATTATATATCCGCTTTGATTTCAGCTTCGAGGGCATCCCTCAGGAATACCTGATCAAATTTGAAAATATTATTGTCTACAATATCATATTGACATTGGTCTTCTTCGCGTTGTGGAAGCTGTACAAAAGTGTATGGCGCTATGCCAGTGCGACGGAACTACTGAATATCGTATTTGCTACCACCTGTTCAAGCATAGCACAGATGATCCTGTGCCATATCCTGAACCAGAAGATGCCGCGCAGCTACTATGTAATTTATTGGTTCTTACTGTTCGGATTGACTACAGTGATCCGGTTCAGCTACCGGATCTTACGTCTGATCAATTCCAAGAGATCGGAACTCAGGACGAAGAAGGACGGCAGCAATGTCATGCTCATCGGCGCCGGAGCAGCAGCGAATGCTATCTTAAAAGAGATCGAGACCAGCAGCTATCTGAATCTCAATCCGAAGTGCATCATCGATGATAATCCCGGCTGTCATGGGAAATTCCTGCGTGGCGTGCCTATCGTCGGTGGCAGAGACAGGATCGCAGATGCCGTAGGACAGTACAGTGTGGATGAGATCATCTTCGCCATTCCCTCTGCCAATACCCAGGTAAAAAAAGAGATTTTGGATATCTGCAAGGAGACCGGATGCAAGATGCGTACGCTCCCGGGCATGTATCAGCTGATCAATGGCGATGTCTCGGTAGCCAAATTAAAAGAAGTGGAGATCGAAGACCTCTTAGGAAGAGATCCGATAGAGATCAATACGGAAGAAGTCCTGAACTATGTGAAGGATAAGGTCGTATTAGTCACCGGTGGCGGCGGGTCCATCGGCAGCGAGCTGTGCCGGCAAATCGCCGGTCATCAGCCGAAACAGCTGATCATCGTCGATATCTATGAGAACAATGCCTATGCGATCCAGCAGGAGCTGATCCGTAAGTATCCGACACTGGATCTGGTCGTGCTCATCGCTTCCGTACGTAATACGGAACGCATCGAGGATATCTTCCGCAGGTACCGTCCGAACATCGTTTACCATGCGGCAGCACATAAGCACGTGCCCCTCATGGAGGTCAGTCCCAATGAGGCGATCAAGAATAATGTCTTCGGAACCTATCGTACCGCACAGGCAGCGGACAAGTACGGTGTGGAGAAATTCGTACTGATCTCCACGGATAAGGCAGTGAACCCTACGAATGTCATGGGCGCTTCTAAGAGAATGTGCGAGATGGTGATCCAGATGATGAACCGTAAGTCGCAGACGAATTTCGTGGCAGTGCGTTTCGGTAACGTACTGGGTAGTAATGGCAGCGTCATCCCATTGTTCAAGAAGCAGATCGCGGAAGGCGGCCCTGTCACGGTGACAGACCCTAATATCATCCGCTACTTTATGACCATACCGGAAGCTGTGTCGCTGGTACTGCAGGCAGGAGCCTATGCCAGAGGCGGAGAAATCTTTGTCCTGGATATGGGAGAACCGGTGAAGATCGTAGACCTGGCGACGAACCTGATCAAGCTGTCCGGATATAAGCCGGGAGAAGATATCGAGATCAAATTCACCGGACTGCGTCCCGGAGAGAAGATGTACGAGGAACTCCTCATGAACGAAGAGGGACTGAAGAAGACTGCCAATAAGATGATCTACATCGGCAAACCCATCGAATTCGATGATGAAGTATTTCAAAAGCAGTTGGACAAGATCTACAAAGATGCTTATGACGAGACGGACAAGATCCGTGAGGATATTAAGGAAATCGTACCGACGTATCAGGGCATTCAATAGGGGATAATTATGAAAAAGACAACGAAGAGATTCCTATATGGTATCATAGCACTCGCCGGATTGACGACTACAGGAGTAAAGATTGCTTCTGCGCTGCAGAAAAAGCAGTGCAAAGAGGATTCGAAGAATCCGTTTGAAGGCAAGAAAGTCATCTTCGTAGAAAATGAAGAGGATCCGGAAAATGCGGATGGTGTCAGAGGACATCTCGAGCCTGTGAACGCATCCGCCTATACCCCGTCATTTTATGATAAGTATGTAAAACGAGGGTTGGATATCGTGTTGTCATTTGGCGGCATTGTGGCATTGTCTCCGCTGTTGTTGGGAATCGCAGCTGCCATTAAGATTGATGATCCCGGTCCTGTATTTTTCACCCAGAAGAGACTGGGACAGAATAAGAAGTATTTCCGGGTATACAAGTTCCGCAGCATGAAAATGTCTACCCCTCATGATACTCCTACTCACATGCTGGAGAATCCGGAACAGTATATTACACGAGTCGGAAAGTTCCTGCGTGCGCATTCCCTGGATGAGCTTCCTCAGCTGTTTAACGTGCTGGATGGATCATTGTCTCTGGTAGGACCCAGACCGGGTCTGTGGAATCAGGATGTGTTGACCGCTGAGAGAGATAAGTATGGAGTAAATGAATATAAGCCGGGTATCACCGGATGGGCACAGATCAATGGCAGAGATTCCATCTCCATTGAACAAAAGAGCGAGCTGGATGGTTACGGAGTCCGGCATAGTTCGCTGCTGTTCGACTTGAAGTGCCTGCTCGGAACAGTGACAAAGGTCGGACATGATGATACTGTCGTAGAAGGCGGAACAGGAGCAATGGAGAAAACCGGGCGTAATTATACGGATGGAAAAACAAGAGAAGAGCTGATCGGAACTATTGGATTCGGAGAACCTGTCTGCGTTGATAAAGAGGCAAAGAAAAGAGTCCTGATCACCGGCGCAGGATCTTATATCGGTCAGTCTTTTATAGACTATGCTAAAAAATATTATCCGGAGAATTTTGAAATAGACGAACTGGATATGTTGGGAGATTCCTGGAGAAAATGTGATTTTTCCAACTATGATATTGTCTATCATGTCGCAGGTATTGCACATGCAGATGTAGGAAATGTGTCGGAAGAGACAAAAGAGAAATATTATGCAGTAAATACGGATCTTACGGTAGAAGTTGCTCAAAAGGCAAAAACAGAAAAGGTAAAAGAGTTCATCTTCATGTCTTCCATGATCGTATATGGGGAATCTGCGCCGTATGGCAAAAAGAAAGTGATCGATGAACACACGGTTCCGGCTCCCGCTAACTTCTACGGTGATAGTAAATTACAGGCAGATGTGGCAGTCAGAGAATTAGCAGATGACAGCTTCAAGGTCATCGTACTCAGACCTCCTATGATCTACGGAAGAGGAAGTAAGGGGAATTATCCGGTATTAGCTAAACTGGCTAAGAAGCTTCCTGTATTTCCGAATGTGGATAATGAGAGATCCATGCTGTACATTGAAAACTTATGTGAATTTCTATGTCAGGTAATGTTGGTAGAACAGATAAAACAAAACGCGACCGTATTGATTCCTCAGAATGCTGAATGGACAAATACATCTGTAATGGTAGAAGAAATTGCAAAAGTCAGTGGGAAAAGGATTGCGATAATGAAAGCTTTGAAACCGGCAGTTGCAGTGGCTGGAAAGCTTCCCGGGAAAATCGGGGGCATGACAAATAAGGCATTTGGAAATAGTTGTTATACACATGCAATCTCTGTATATCCGGGTCTGGATTACCAAAAGATAAGCTTAAAACAGTCCGTAGACAAAACAGAATCGGTAAAAAGTGAAAATAGTACTGATTCCAAGGAGGATCACACGTGAAGCCAAAGAAGCATATTTTAGTGGTTTCACAATACTTTTATCCCGAAACATTTCGGATCAATGATATGTGCCTCGAGTGGGTAAAAAGAGGATATAAGGTAACAGTAGTAACCGGGATACCCAACTATCCGATGGGTAGGACTTTTAAAGGATATGGCATCACAAAAAAACGCCATGAAGTATGGAATGGAATAGAGATTTATCGTATTCCGTTGATTCCGAGAGGTTCGGGATCTCTTGGAATGATAGCTAATTATCTATCCTTTATGGTATCCGGTATGCTGGCGGGTAAAGTGAAAAAAATCAAGGCTGATCTCGTATTTTCATTTGAAGTATCGCCCATGACCCAGGTAATGACGGGGATCAGCTTTGCCAAGAAACTACATGTGCCGCATTACCTGTATGTGCAGGATCTGTGGCCTGAAAATGTTATAACAGTTACCGGTATCAGAAATCCTCTTATAATAAAGCCAATTGATAAGATGGTAGATTATATTTACAAGAATTCGGATGAAATATTTGCTACCAGTCCAAGCTTTGTGGAGGCTATATGTAATCGGAAGGTTGCTGTAAACAGAGAGAAAGTTCATTACTGGCCACAATATGCGGAAGAATTTTATAAGCCAATAGATAAAAGCATTGCAAAAGAAGCAGCAGCCGCATATGGGATTCCTAATGACGATTCCTTCAAAATTATATTTACAGGGAATGTCGGAACTGCTCAGGGATTACAGATATTGCCTAAGACAGCGGAGATCCTGAAAAATGAAAATGTTAAATTTGTTATAGTGGGTGACGGCAGATATCTGGATACTTTAATAGAAGAAATAAAAAAGTATCAGGTGAAAGACAAATTCGTTCTGGTACCAAGGCAGACTGCAGAAACAATTCCGACTTTATTAGCTTCCTGTGAAGCGGCGTTTATTTCCTTTGCAAAAGATGAATTATGGACAAAAACAATACCTGCGAAACTTCAGAGTTATATGGCGTGTGGCATGCCTGTAGTTGCTGCAGCAGAGGGAGAAACTGCGAGAATCATAAAGGAATCAGAATGTGGATTGTGCTGTGATTTGGGAAATGCGCAGCAGCTTGGTCAAATGGTTACAGAGATGATGCAGTCAGATTTGAAATTAATGGCTGAAAATAGCAGAAGATATTTTGATAATAACTTTACGAAACAGATATTGATGAACGAGATAGATAAATATCTGAGTATGGAGAGGAAATAAATGATTCAAAGAAAATATCAGATTTGTAAATGCTGTGTAATGGATACATCGGATGCAGACATTGTTTTTGACAGTAATGGTGTCTGCATGAGATGCAATGAATATAAAAATCGTATTCTTCCCCAGTGGAATTATGGAGAGGGGCATGAGGAAGAACTGAATACTTTACTTGCCGAAATAAAGAGAAAGGGCCAGGGAAAGCAGTATGACTGTATTTTAGGACTTAGTGGAGGATTAGATAGTTCCTATATGCTTCACCTGGCGGTAAAAGAATGGGGATTACGACCTTTTGTATTTCATATTGATGCCGGATGGAATCTGCCGGTTGCAGAGGAAAACATCAAACGGTTAACGGAAAAATTGGGTGTTGAACTCCATGTGGAAAAGATGAACTGGGATGAAATGAGGGAAATGCAATTAGCATGGTTCCGCACAGGTCTGGAAATGCTGGATGCACCTCAGGATCATGCATTTATTGCTTTGATAGATAAGTATTCACGAGAACTTGGAGTTAAATATATTTTAAACGGATACAATATCTCCACGGAAATTATAGCAGATCCGGAATCCTGGGAAAAGGGATCCGGGCCGACCGGTGACGGTACATTTATGAGGGATGTAATTAAAAAATATTGTAGCATTCCGATTAAAAACTATACTTTTACAAACGGATTTAAACATAAATTCTGGATCCCGTATGTACTAGGTGTAAAGACAATTAAACCATTAAACCTGGTACCAATTACCAAAGATAAAATGATTCAGACATTGTCCGAGGAATATGGATATGAGCCATATGGTCAAAAACATTTTGAGGATTTATTGACAAAGTTCCTGGAAGGATGGTGGACACCTACCAGGTTTGGACATGATATTCGCAGGGCACAATTATCCAGTTTGGTAGTAACTGGGCAGATGACGAGAGAGGAAGCGTTAGAGATATTAAGCAAATCTCCCATTACGGAGGATGAAAGTAAAGCACTTTTTACCGAAGTAGCTAAACGTTTGGAAATCAGTGAAAAGGAATTAATGGCACTGCATGATATGCCGGAATGTACAGATAAATTTAAAAGCCAGGAAAAAATTTATGCTCTTGGAATTAAGCTGTATGAAATACTTGGAATAGAAAAGCGTATCAGAAAATAAACAGCAAACCAGAACGAGGCAGATATAAAGAATGAATAATCGTCCATTTCAAAGATGTACCAGATGCGTAATGGATACGACAGATTCTAAGATAACCTTTGATGAAAATGGAGTCTGCGACCATTGTAGAAATTTTGATAAGAATATAGCACCTTATTGGAAACCAAATGAAAATCGAATGGAAGAACTGCAGAAACTGGCAGAAAAAATCCGCAAGGCAGGGAAAAACAGTGAGTACGATTGTATTTTAGGTCTGTCCGGTGGAGCCGACAGCTCTTATCTTGCGTATATTGCTAAAGAGGTTATGCATTTACGACCATTAGCTTTTGTGGTGGATACGGGATGGAACCTGAACGTTGCGGTAGAAAATATCGAGAAAATAGTTAAGGGACTGGATCTTGATATGTATACAGAAGTCGTAAACTGGAAGGAAATGGCAGATTTACAGCTTGCATTTTTTAAATCAGGAATTTCTTCGCAGGATTTTCCCCAGGATCATGCAATATTTGCAGCACTTTATAATTATGCAGTAAAGCATAAAATTAAATATGTGCTAACAGGATCGAACAGCGCAACGGAGTTTATTCGTCCACCGGTAGAATGGATCTACATGAATGATCTGAGAATGGCTAAGGATATTCATAAAAAATTTGGGCAAAGAGAATTGAAAACATTTCCCATGTGCGGAATGCTAAAATATAAGATTTATTATAGATATTTCAAAGGCATGCGCAGAGAATATCCGCTTGATTATGTGGTTTATAATAAACCGGAAGCGGAAGAACTTCTTCATGAAAAGTATGGATGGACAAAATACGAGAATAAACATTATGAAAATGTGTTCACTAGGTTTTTTGAGGGATACTATCTTCCTCATAAATTTGGATTTGATACACGAAAAAATGTTGCTTCGAATGAAATTCTGGCGGGAACGTTAACCAGAGACGAAGCATTAAAATTGTTGGAACAGCCACCATACGATCCGGATCAAATGCAGCAGGATAAGGAATACGTGGCAAAAAAACTTGGAATTAGTGTTGAAGAATTTGATTCTATTATAGAAAGTCCATGTAAAACACCGGCGGATTATAAAAATTCCATGTGGATGATCAAATTAGGGGCTGCAATATCTAAAATGCTGGGAATGGAAAACAGAAATCTGAGGATATAGAAATGGTTGGAATTATTGATTATGGACTGGGGAATCTTGGATCCATTCAGAATATGCTGAAAGTAATTGGAGAAAAATCTATTATTTCATCGAATCCGGATATTCTGAATACCTGTGATAGATTTATACTACCGGGGGTGGGAGCATTTGATGCAGGAATGACAAGACTCAGTGAAAGTGGTCTTGAAAGTTTTATTAAACGAAAAGCGTTAGAAGACAGAGTACCAATGTTGGGAATCTGCCTCGGAATGCAGTTACTTGGCAGAAAAAGCGAAGAAGGAATATTACCGGGGCTGGGATTGATCCCTTTCGATAATATTCGTTTTCGATTGGACAATACTGATTTACGAGTTCCGCACATGGGGTGGGATATTGTAGAATTTAAACAAGACAGTCCATTGTTGAAGAATCTTGATGGTACACAGAGATACTATTTTGTACATTCCTATCATGCAAAGTGTGATAATGTGGAAAATGTGCTTATGACCTGTGATTATGGATATGAATTTGCTGCAGCAGTTGTGAAAGATAATATTATGGGAGTACAATTTCATCCGGAAAAGAGCCATGACTTTGGGATGGCATTATTGACTAATTTCGTGAAGGAGTGTTAAAACGTGTTTACCAGACCAAGAATCATTCCTGTACTGCTTTATGATGACAGGGATCTAATTAAGACAATCAATTTCAAAGATAGAACATACCTTGGAGATCCGGTAAATGCGGTTAAGATTTTTAATAGGAAAGGTATTGATGAACTATCTGTGCTTGACATAGGAGCAACTAGAAATCATAGAGAGCCGGATTTTGAATTGCTCAAAGATATAGCAAGTGAAGCATTTATGCCATTGAGCTGTGGGGGTGGAATCACTAATCTTGATCAGATTCATGAATTGCTTGCAATCGGATATGAGAAAGTAGTTATTAACAGCGAACTGGTGAGACATCCGGAGTTAATTACAAAAGCAGCGGAAGCATTTGGAAGTCAAAGTATTGTGGCGTCTATTGATGCAAAAAAAACAAAAAACGGGTATCAATGTGTTATTAATGATGGACAAGAATTAACAGAAAAAAAACCTGCTGAACTGGCAAAAGAGGCAGAACGAATGGGTGCCGGAGAAATTATTATTAACTCGATTGATCAGGATGGCATGATGCAGGGATATGATATAGAATTGGTAAGAAGTGTTGCGGATGCAGTAAAAATTCCGGTTACGGCTATAGGCGGAGCAGGAGGCATACAGGATTTAAAGAAAGTACTGGATGAAGGTCATGCCCATGCTGCAGCTGGCGGAAGTATGTTTGTCTATTATGGTAGATTAAAGGCGGTACTTATAACAGTTCCTAGCGAGCAAGAGTTAACTCATTGGGGAGTCTATATAGAGTAGGAGTAAATATTTATGAGAGTACTTTTATTAGATGTAAATTGTAAATACAGTAGCACGGGGAAAATAGTCTACGATTTATATACGCAATTAAGAAGAAATGGACATGAAGCAGCTATAGGATATGGAAGAGGAACGTTAGTAAGGGAGGAATATATATACAGATTCAGCCCACAATGGGAGGTGTATATTCATGCATTGTTAACAAGAATTACAGGATATACAGGAAGGTATTCGCCAATAGCAACGAGAAGACTAATTAGAATTATAAAAAAATTTCAGCCGGATGTCGTACATTTAAATGATATGCATGGATATTTTGTCAATATTATTCCTTTGGTAGAATATTTGAAAAAGAGTAAAATAAAAACCGTATGGACTTTTCATTGTGAATTTATGTATACAGGAAAATGTGGTCATTCATATGAATGTACTCAATGGCAGGAGAAGTGTTATAAATGTCCAAGGTTAAAGGACTATCCTCAAAGTTGGTTTTGGGATAAAACAGAGAAAATGTTTATGGAGAAAAAAAATGCATTTGAAAACTTTTCTGATTTGGTAATAGTATCACCGTCAAAATGGTTGGCAAATAGGATTAGACTTTCTTTTTTTAAAGATAAGGATATAAGAGTCATATATAATGGAATTGACACTTCAATATTTCGAAGAAAAGATGTAGCGAAATTACGAAAACAATTGCAACTAAATAATAAAAAAATAATATTAGCTGTTGCACCTAATATCATGTCGAAAAATAAGGGAGGTAATTATGTTATTAAACTTGCTGAAAGGATGCCAGAACAATATTTTATAATGATTGGTGTCTCTGAAAAAAATTTAACGACACCTGATAATGTTAAGACCATAGAAAATATAAAAGATCAGAATTTGCTGTCGTTATATTATTCGCTAGCGGATGTTTTTATAATATGCAGTGAAAGAGAAAATTATCCTACTACGTGCATAGAGGCTGCTGCATGTGGGGCTCCAATAGTAGGATTTGATGTTGGCGGGACAGCAGAAACTGTTGTAGAAGAAAATGGTATTTTTGTTCCTTATGGAAATATAGATGCTTTACAAAAAGGGATTGAAAGGTTCCTTAAAGGTGATAGAGAACCATTAATTGATAAGCGGGATTATTCAAAGGAACGGATGTTTAAAGAGTATTTGAAATTATATGAAGACATTTGTAAAAAATAAAATTTAGAGAGAGGATTGTATGCAAATAGAAAGTAAATTGATAATGGGAAATTTTTCTGATATTCCGAATCCTGATCTGAGCATTTTGATCCCCACATATGGGAGGGCAAAATATTTAGAAAAAGCTATCGAAAGTGCACTGGCCCAAAAACCTACACGATGTAAAGTGGAGATTATTATTGTGTCGAATAATCCCTATGATGCCATGACAGATTTAATAGACAAATATAAAAATAAAAAAAATGTATTTATCTATAGAAATGAAGAAAACATTGGTATGGTCGGAAATTCAAACCGTTGCGCTGAATTAGCTAGAGGAAAATATATAGCATTTCTACATGACGATGATTATCTGCTTGGTAATTATATAAGAAATGTAGAACAGTTTTTTTTAAATAAAGCAAGTGAAGCAAAATGTTTTGTTGTGGGCCGCTATATTTTGTTTGAAAAAAAAGATCATGAATATCGAAATGCTGTTATAAAGGATATTATAAGAAAAATATATTTTATACCCAGTTTATATCGGAAAAAAATAAGAAGAGCGCAAATTAAACAATGTTTATATGCAAATGTTAACTGCTATTTTTCACCTTCATGTGGAACGGTGTTTGAAAAAAAAGCATTTGAAAGTGTTGGGGGATTTAATTTAGATATACCGTATTCATGGGATTATGATTTTTTTCTGCGTTTTAATAATGTGTTTCAAATAGATGTTTTTTCTAATGCATGTGCTGTATATCGAATAGGAAATAATGCGTCTTTAAGAAGTGAGGTAAAATATGATTTTTATGAGTATAATAAAACAAAGTATCTTCAATTTATGAGAAAAAATAAGATTGATGATAGATATATAAAAAGATATGAAAAGGAAATAATATATTCGATTTTCCAACAGTGGCCTGAAGATTTAGAGAGTGAATTAACAAAACGCAATGAAGAAATTCCTCATCTTGATAGTAAAATGAAATGGTATTGGTTTAAATTAAAAACATTGTTGTATTATTATAATAATAATCTGGATATACAGAGACTATTGCCTAGAACAAAAAAGTAGTATTGAAAAGAGGAAAGAGAGGATGAGTATGAAAGTTGTATTATTAGCAGGTGGTTTTGGAACTAGAATTTCAGAGGAAAGTCATTTAAGGCCTAAACCAATGATAGAAATTGGAAATGAACCTATTTTATGGCATATTATGAAAACATATTCTTATTATGGTTATAATGAATTTGTTATTTGTGCAGGATATAAGCAAAATGTAATTAAGGAATATTTTGCAAATTATTATTTGCACAAATCTGATATTACTTTTGATTTTACAAATGCGAATCAAGTAACTATTCATAATAATATTTCAGAACCTTGGAAAGTTACGGTGGTTGACACGGGATTAAATACTTTAACTGGTGGAAGAATAAAAAGAATAGCACCCTATATTGGGAAAGAAACATTTATGATGACATACGGTGATGGGGTTTGTGATATTGATATAAATAAACTAATAGAGTTTCATAAGAAGCATGGAAAAAAAGCTACGATGACAGCAGTACAGCCTGGAAGCAGATTTGGAACGATGGACATTGGAACAGATAACAGTATTTTGTCGTTTGCTGAAAAAAGCAAAACTGCAGCTGGTTGGATTAATGGCGGCTATATGGTACTGGAACCGGAGGTCTTTGATTATATTCAAGGAGATGATACCATTTTTGAGCGTGGTCCAATGGAACAATTAACACGTGAAGGGGAACTGGTGGCATATAAACATCAGGGATTTTGGCAGTGTATGGATACTTTAAGAGATAAAAATTATTTGGAAGAATTGATTTGTGCTAAGAAAGCACCGTGGATTGTTTGGGAGTGAAACAAATATGAAGAAGGTTATTGTATCTGGAGCAAATGGATTTATAGGGAAATGGTTGGTTAAAGAATTTGTGGAAGCTGGCATAGAGGTATATGCTTTAGTAAGAAATGAAGAAAATCATTTTATAAAAAACGATAACTTACATTTTATATGTTGTGATATGAAAAATGTTGTAAATATAGTAGAGCAGTTAAAAAATAAAAAAATTGATACTTTTTTTCATTTGGCATGGGAGGGATCTACAGGCGATAAACGAGCAGATTATAAAATACAATTGTCGAATGTCCAATATTCGTGTGAGGCAATGCAAGTGGCAAAATTGATTGGTTGCAAACGTTTTCTTGCAGCAGGGACAATTACAGAAAGAATAGTGGATGAAGCTATTCAAAATGGTAGAGTGCCAACTAATTTAATATATGGTATATGTAAAAAAACAACACATAATATACTGATAACATTATCAACACAAATCGGTATTGAACTAATATGGATGCAATTCTCAAATGTTTTTGGACCGGGTAACAGAACAGGCAATTTAATAAGCTATACATTGTCAACAATTCAAAAAGGAGAACAACCAGAGTATTCATCAGCAACACAGCCCTATGACTTTATTTATATTAAGGATTTAGTAAGAGCTATTATGTTATTGGGACAAAATGAAAAATTATCTCATAACCAATATTTTTTAGGAAGCGGTCAAAGTAGAGTGCTAAGGGAATATTTATTAGACATCCCGCGAGCGTTAGGTTTAGATATAGAGATGGGTATTGGCCAACGAGCAGATGACGGAATAAAATATCAAAAAGAATGGTTTTTGACGGATGGATTAGTGATGGATACGGGATTTAAGACAACATATAGTTTTGAAGAAGCAATACGAGAAACTTATAGAAACTGGTAAGGAGAGAAAAATGATACATCATTTTGAGTTTGAAGAAACAAAATTAAAGGGGGTACAACTTATCACCCCATTTTATTCGTTGGATAATAGGGGGGCATTTGTTAAAGATTATTCAGAAAAAGTATTTAAGGAACATGGAATTAATCATTCGTTGAAGGAAGTATTTTATACATACTCACATAAAGGCACAATACGGGCAATACATTTTCAAAGAGTAAAAGAGCAGGCAAAACTTGTTAGATGTATTAGTGGGAAAATTTTTGATGTGGTTGTCGATTTGAGAAAAGGGTCTGAAACATTTGGACAATGGGAAGGATTTGTTTTGTCAGAGGAAAATAAGAAAGAATTGCTAATACCAGAGCATTTTGGACATGGCTATTTGGTATTGGAATCATCTATTGTAAGTTATAAATGTGCAGAAAATTTTTATGGGGAATATGATGATGGAATTATATGGAATGACAAGAGGCTTGCAATTGATTGGCCGTTAGATGAGGTAGAAGGTAAAATTATTCTTTCCGATAAGGACAAAAATTTGCAGACTTTTGGAGAATTTTGTAAAGGAAAATAGAAGATGAAAAATTTTTATAGTGGCAAAAAAGTATTAGTTACGGGACATACTGGTTTTAAAGGAAGTTGGATGTGTAAGCTCCTGACTGAATGGGACGCAAATGTTATAGGTTATGCTTTGCAACCGGCAGAAGGGTTATATCAATTAACAGATATTGATTCTAAAATTAAATCATACATTGGAGATATTAGGGACTTAAAGTTACTAAATGAGATATTCGAAAAAGAGCAGCCTGAAATTGTCATTCATTTGGCAGCTCAGCCGTTGGTGAGAGAGGCATATGCATCACCGGTATATACATATGCTGTAAATGTTATGGGAACGGTAAATGTAATGGAATGTGTGCGGAATAATACCTGTGTAAAGTCACTAGTAAATGTAACAACTGATAAGGTGTATGAGAATAAAGAGTGGGAATGGGGATATAGAGAAAACGAGAATTTGAATGGATTTGACCCATATTCAAATTCAAAATCATGTTCAGAATTAGTAACTAGTAGTTATTGTAAATCTTTTTTCGAAGATCGAGACGTTGCGGTATCAACAGCCCGTGCAGGAAATGTAATTGGAGGCGGAGACTTTTCAAAAGATAGAATCATACCGGATTGTGTTAGAGCTGCTCTTAACGAAGAAAACATCCGTGTGCGTAATAAAAATTCTGTTAGACCGTATCAACATGTATTAGAACCGATATATGCCTATTTGTTAATTGCAAAAAAGCAATATGAAGACAAGAAATTTGCTGGATGCTATAATGTAGGACCGGATGAAAAGGATTGTTGGACAACGGGATTATTAGTGGAAGAATTTTGTAAAACATGGAATACGGTAAGGGGTAAAAATATTGGTTGGTATTCTGAACTAAATCAGGGTCCTCATGAAGCCAATTTTTTAAAGCTAGATTGTTCACATATTAAAAAAAAGATGAATTGGAAACCTACATGGGATGTACGAACGGCAATTGGCAAAACTGTAGAATGGTATAATATATGGGATAATAAACAAGATATAAATAAATGTATGAAAGAGCAAATCCAAAGGTTTTTGAGCAACCAATGAGCTGAAGGGAGAGACTATGCGGAAATTGTTTTTATTTGAACTGCTTTATTACTGGATTTTGCATGTTATTGGTCCATTAATATATTATCAAATTAGAGGGGAATATATATATATATATAAGCAATATTGTCCACCGGAATACATGAATCAAGCAGCAATAATAATTTCAATTCCAATAATAATAACTTTCGTTTTAGTTGCCTTTATGATACCGATTGGGAAGGACCCGATAAAAAGTACGATATTTCGGCGTGTGGATTACTATTTTTACATTGGTTGTTTTTTTATCATTTTGCAGCAAATGAGAATTGGAGAATATACAAATTATGATATAATTAATGGAACAGTATGGGCTTATATGGGAATGTTTTTTGACATGGGAGTGTTGATGCTTGCAATTTTTATCACAGCGGATGAAAAAGTAAATATTGTAATGATGGCGATATTTTATATGATTGCAACATTATCTGCTTCGTCTCGACAAGGAGCATTAATATTGGTGATGGCACTAATGTCTGTATTAGTTGCAACAGAAAAATATGCTAAACAGCGGAAAAAAATATTAATTGCTGTTTTATTAATTTGTTCCTTATCCCCTTTAGGATATTTGTATGCTACAACTCAACGTGGAGATCCTGTGGGGAAAGGAATGGAACTGACAGATCAGATTGTAGGAAGATGTTCAAATCTTGAAGTATTAGGAGATGCATTGTATCAAAAGAAAGAGAATCTGTGGAATTCGGATGTTTTTGAACGTAAATATTCTATTGAAAATCAATTTAAGATATGTGTGAATTCTTTGGTAATAGGGGATGTATTTGAAGACGATGTATATCCGAATCAATATTATAGAACAATATTTCAAAAGATACCTGAACAACAGTCACGAGAAACGTATACTTCTATTAACTTAACGCTGACGGGGTATCTCTACTTGAAATATCCATTATTGATTTCAATTATAATAACCGTAGGGATCCTTTTGATGATATATTTGATTGCTTGCTTGGCAAAATGGCCAAACTATATATCAATAATTATATTGACGAAGGTTACTACTTCTATATTAGATTATTTCGACTGGGTTATGATTGTAAATGATCTGGTTAGATTTTCGCTGACATTAGGCGCTTTTTATTTTATAGAGAGAATTGTTAAAAACTATGTACCTCGCATAAAAAAGAAGGTATATATTTCGTGGTAATAAATAACAGGGAGAAACATGTATGGAAGACTCGCTAGGAAAAAGATATTTAATAAAACTTATTAGTACTTTATTAATAACACTTATAAATTCGGCTGTTCAGTTTGTTTTACCGCGAGCATTATCTGTTAATGAATATGCAGAGTATACATACAATTTAAATATATTTACATCAATTCTTTCAATTGCAATTTTATCGGCAGACGGTGCTTTTGCATCTAAAATTTCAAAAAGATTAGCCGAAGGAAGTCTTGTGAAATTTTACGGAAAAATCCTCTTGAGCGTTGTTGCTTTATTGAATGTTTTATTTATTTGCGTATTTTGCATGAAACTAGGAAATGAATTTTTTCAAGATCAAACAGTTGTTACAGTTTTACTGGCTTTAAATGCATCAATATTGCTTAAAATATTACAAGAAGTAATGACATTATATGATTGTTATGCCCTTACAAGATTATCAGAGCCATTTATTGTTTTGCAGAAAATAGGAATTGCGTTATTAGTATATATTTTTTACATTTTCTCTATATTGAATTTAATATCATTTTATGTGATCCAAATAATTGTTGTTAGTATCGTGATACTAAGTTTGAGCTATATTTTTTTTCATAAGAAAAAAGAGATATTTTATAAAGAAAAAACTATATCCAATATAGAATATGTAAAAGAATTTGTAAGATATTGTAAGCCATTAATTGTGGCCAATATAGTAACCAATAGTATATTGTTGGTTTCGAATTGGTTGTTGAAAAATTACGGAGGAAATATAGAGCAGGCTTTTTTTGGGGTTGCGTGGCAGCTAAATGCGTTATTAGCATATACATTTACTCCGATTACAGTATTGCTTCAAAGGGAATATGCAATTAGAGTGGATAAAATGGAGGAATTGTCAGAGCTATATAAAAGTGTTTTAAAAAAAACAATAACATTAGTGAGTTTTTTTGCATGCTTCATTTTTGTGAATGCAAGCGAAGTATTAGATGTTCTATTTGGATCTGATTATAGCGGGGCGGAAACTATTACACAGCTTATTATGATTTATACAATATTTCAAGCCTGGGGACAAGTAAATGGTGCTATGTATTCGGCAACAGAAAGAACAAAATTATATGCTATAATAGCTATTGTAACGCAATTTAGTTCACTGGCATTGATTTTATTGTTCCAAATTCCGAATCAATTATGGCCCAATGGACTAGGATCTGTTGGTATAGGATTGCAAAAAACAGTAGGGAATTTAATCTCGGTATTGCTTTGTGGTTTTTTTAATTGCAAATATTTAAGAATCAAATTTTTAGATGAGTATAAGGCTGCTTTGATACCGACAGCGATATTATTTATACTTGCTTATGTCATTAGAGTAATTGACGGAGGAATATTGAAAAAAATATTTGAATATAATAATATGTTTATCCATCTTTTTACTGATGGCTTTTTATATATTATATTAGTGATGACGGTTATTAGTGTGTGCTCATCCGTGTTTGGACTGCAAAAAGAGGTTTCAAAAGTGAAAGGAATAATAAGAAAATGAGGTTTGAAACAGTTTGCTTTGTATTTGAAATTCCTCCCTTAGATATATACTTTGAAAGGTATGATATGGGGTTGCTAATAAAAAATGGATATAAAGTGACGGTTTGTGACTTGTCACCAATTTTGCATCCAATAGCTTATAATCAAAGAAGTGTGGGGTTGTTGGAAGAAAAATGCAAAGTACCAGTATATCATATTTATAATAAGCATGCATTGAAAACGCTAGTGAAACAACAGGATAATACTTTTTATATTTCTACATTACCTGTGTTTGGAAAAAGTTATTCATTAATAAAGCAAATAAGTAAAAAGCATTACGGATTTGCTTGTAATGTTGATTATGTACCAAAAGTTCCTGTTAAAGAGAAAGTCCATTCTATTGGGTTTTGGACAAAATGGACAAAAGAAAGAATACTAGAAGCAATTTTTGCTAGATTACCAAAGAAATACCTTCCGGTGACAAAAGCTGATGTAGTGATTACGTATACAGATAAGGGATTAAATAAGTTATTAAATAACACGTTATGGAATTCAAAAACGAAGATAATGTTGACAAATACTCTAGATTATAACGAGTGTTTGAAAGCTATGAAACAGAATGAAAGAATAATAAATGAAGAATATTGCCTTTTTATCGATCAATTTTTGCCCTTTCATTCTGATGGCAAGGAGAATAATATTCACATTGATCCAGACGAATATTATTATGAAATAAGATTGTTTCTTAGTAGCCTGGAACGAATTCTGGGAAAGAAGGTGGTTATAGCGGGACATCCCCGCGGAGACTATGAAAAATATGCAAAATATTATAAGGGATTTGAAGTCTTTCAATTTTGTACATGTCGTTTGGTGAAGGATGCATCAATAGTGATATCGCATGCAAGTATATCCCTAAGCTTCGTAATGATATTTCAAAAAAAATTGTTGCTAATATCTACTGATGAAATGGAGGCAATTGAAGCTATAAATAATAGCTTGGCGTCGGCCGGTGAAATGACACATCATAGAATTATCAATATTTCCAAAGTGAAAAATGATAAAGAAATTATTGCAGCAATTGAAGAAATTAATCAAGAATCAACAGATTATAAAGAACAAAGAAGCTATTATTGTTTACAAGAGAATCAGGAAAACAGTAAATTTCAGTTTGGAGAAATTATTATAAATGCAATTAGCAAAATATAAGAGGAAAGAATATTGAGAATAGAATTTGTTTCAACATTATTGTCACCAATAAAAGGAAGAGTACTTTTTGCAGCAAAGCAACAAAAATGGAGGAAAAAAAATAAGCATAATAGGACAACGATCAGTGAAAATTGTCCTATTGAGGTTGTTACAGTAGGAAAAGAGACCTATGGTTGCCTAAATGTACACTGGTATGGGAGAGAAGAAGAACGACTCTACATTGGAAATTATTGCTCAATTGCTAGTAATGTTCATTTTATACTAGGAGGGGAGCATAGCTATAAAAGAATTACGAATTTCCCATTTCCGGAATTGATTTATCATAATGAATTTGATGGGGTATGTAAAGGACCAATAATAATAGAGGATGATGTCTGGATAGGTTTTGGCGCAATTATTTTATCAGGAGTAACATTGGGAAAAGGATGCGTAATTGGGGCAGGAAGTGTAGTGACTAAAAATGTGCCGCCATATGCCATTTATGCAGGAAACAGAGTAGTAAAATACAGATTCAATGAAAATGTTATTAAAAAATTAATGAAATTTAATTTGAACCAACTAGATTATGAAAATTATCGTGAGTTTTGTAAAATAGAACTGACAGAAGAAAATGTGGACATTATATTGAATAAGATATTTATACGTGAAATATCAAATGAGGATAAATTAGAAAAAGTACAGTGAGGAGAGGGGAGAAAATAACGTGAAAATATTGATTACAGGAGCTAATGGATATATAGGACAAGGGGTTGTATCAGAATTTGTGCAACGCGGAGTGGATGTTATTGCATCTGATATTTCGATTGATAACATAAAGGATGATATCTGCAAAATTTCGGGAAATATATTTGAATTAGAAGATCCGTATACTTATTTGCACGAACCGGATATATTAGTGCACTTAGCGTGGCGAGACGGATTTAAGCATAATGCGGATAGTCACATGATTGATTTGCCTAAGCACTATTTATTTTTAAAAAAAATGATGGATTCCGGAGTGAAAAAAGTATGTGTTATGGGAAGCATGCATGAAGTTGGGTTTTATGAGGGGAGTATTAATGAGAATACCCCTTGTAATCCTATGTCCCTTTATGGAATTGCCAAAAATGCATTAAGAAATGCAGTGTCTTTGTATGCAGTGGAGAGAAAAATTGATTTTATGTGGTTAAGAGGATATTACATAGTGGGGCATGCAGAATATGGTAGCTCTATTTTTTCCAAAATAGTACAAGCAGTCAGGGAAGGGAAAAAGGAATTCCCTTTTACAACAGGACAGAACCAGTACGATTTTTTAAAGTACGAAGATTTTTGCAAACAAGTTGTTTCAGCAGCATTACAAGATGATATAAAGGGGATTATTAATTGCTGCTCTGGATATCCTCAAAAACTTGCCGATGCTGTTGAAGATTTTATCAAAGAAAAAAATTATCCAATTAAGTTAAAGTATGGTGTGTATCCAGAACGAGCATATGATTCTAAAGCTGTATGGGGAGATGCTAAGATGATTAATGAGATTATGGCTAAGGAAGAAGAAAATGGACAATTTAAGTAAAGAAGATAAAATCTACTATCCAGAAATGGATATAGCAAGAGGAATTGCTATTTTATTAGTTGTTTTTGCACACTGTATACAATGTGGTAATGGCGCAGAATATTATGAAAATTTGAATTTTTTTGATAATATTATTTACAAATCAATATATTCGTTTCATATGCCATTATTGATGATGGTTAGCGGTTTTTTGCTTGCGAAAAATATAAATAAGAAAACTGTATTGCAAATAATTAGTGGTCGAGTTACTAATATTCTTCTTCCGATTATAGCCTGGAATTTAATTGTTCAATTACCGCATATAATTTCTAACAATTTATTTGATTGGCTAATAACATTTTGCAAGTCCACAATAACAAGTTTTTGGTTTCTGTGGGCAGTTCTTTTTTCAACAGTTGCAACTACATTTATATACAAATACGGAAAAAATAAGTGGTATTGGTATATACTGGCAACACTTCTGTGTTTTTTTACACCGGACATATGGAATTCAGAATGCTATAAATTTATGTTTTTTTGTTATATTTGTGGCTTTTTTTATAAGAAAAACATAAAAGATAGAAATATGATTTTATTATTTACATTTATTCTTTGGATTCTTTTATTACAAATGTATGATTATAATAGTTACATATACACAACAGGGTGGACTTTGTTGGGAAGAACAGATATGTTGATCTGCTTTATACGTGATATTTATAGGGTAGCTATTGGAGTTATAGGAAGTGCTATGGTATTACTTACTATAATTAAGCTTGGAAAATATATTTCTGAAAATGTATTACAAATATTTAAGATACTTGGGAAAAATTCGATGGGAATATATATTATTTCTACTTTTATGAATATTGTGTTACAAAGGACAACAAAGGAATTTAAGCCTTCCATAATAATGAATATCTTGGAAACATTACTTATAATAAGTGGAAGCTATATTATTGTGTATATGTTAAAATTAAATAAATGGTCAAAAAAAATTTTGCTGGGAGGACGCTAATGGTAAAAAAGGATAAAAATGTAATTATTATATTAGTATATAATGATAGTCAATCGGCATTGAATCTTTTGAATAATATAGAAGCTTATGAGGAGCTGGAAAAAATTATTGTCGTTGATAATTGTTCGACAGATGATTCTTATGACAGACTGCAGAAAAGACGGAATGAACATATACATGTGATAAAGACACAAAGTAATGACGGTATTGCAGCAGGTAACAATTTTGGCGCAGAATATGCAAAAAAAGTGTGCCCAGATGTTAACAATTTTATATTTTCTAATCCAGATGTAATTGTTAATAGTGAAAGCATAAGAGCGATGACGGATTTTTTGGCAACTCATAAAGAGGCCGGAGCAGTGTGCCCTATGGAATTGACAAAAGAAAAGGAATATGCTAAAGATTTTGCATGGCATTTGCCAACATATTGGCAGATGGTTTTAAGTGTAAATCCCATTCATACAAAATTAGTGCAACATAGTAAAAAACCGTATTTGTGGTTTTATGATATAGATGAAGCAATAGGTAAGGATATCTTTTGGGCAGAAGTAATCATTAGCTGTTTTATTATGATTCGAAGAAAAGAATTTGAAGAGGTGGGAGGATTTTCGGAACGTACATTTCTATATCATGAGGAAGATGTCATTTCATATAGGTTTGCACAAAAAGGAATTAAACAAGCAGTGTTACCAAAGTACAAAATAATTCATCTTGGCTGTACATCAATGAATACAACATATAAAAATTGGGAAAAAAAGAGTAAGATATTATTTGATAGTAGTTTGATTTATTTGGAGGATTGCTTAAAAGTATCTAAGCTAGGGTTGAGTTTTTATAAAGGAATGTATCACCTAGGTGTTTTAGAAAGAAAAGTATTTCGGAAATTTATGAACAAAGAGAATGAACACTAATATTGAATAAATCAAAACTGAGGAGAGCGATAGCCATGTTTCAATTAAATGACTTTATTGCAAAATATGTAATAAAGAGACCACAGAGTATGTTTTTAAAAGATATTGATGATAAAAGGGAAAAATTGATTGAAAAAATATGTAACAAATCTGTGTTAGTAATTGGAGGAGCAGGGTCAATCGGCTCATCATATATCAAAGCAATATTACCTTTTAAACCCAAGACATTAGTTGTTGTCGATATCAATGAAAATGCCTTGGCAGAACTGACTCGTGATCTTCGATCTACCAAGGGATTATATGTACCGGAAGATTTTATACCCTATCCTATGGATTTTGCAAGCACTACATTTGAAAAAATGTTTAGAAAGCGTGGTGGATTCGACATAGTAGCAAATTTTTCCGCACATAAACATGTACGATCTGAAAAAGACATTTTTTCAATTGAGGCACTGTTGCAAAATAATGTTTTACATGCAAAAATTTTATTGGATCTTTTAGAAGAATATCCACCTGAAGAATATTTTTGCGTGTCCACAGATAAAGCGGCAAATCCCGTGAATATTATGGGAGCAAGTAAGCGAATTATGGAGGATGTAATATTTAGTTATTCGAACAAGTTTCCGGTAAAGACAGCGAGGTTTGCCAATGTTGCGTTTTCAAATGGTTCATTGCCAGCAGGATTTCTAGCACGAATTTCTAAACTACAGCCATTGAGTGCACCGTCAGATGTGAAAAGATACTTTGTATCTCCGGAGGAAAGCGGACAGATTTGTATGTTAGCATGCATGTTGGGGAAGAACAGAGAAATATTTTTCCCCAAATTGACAGATGCACAGATGATGACGTTTGATACGATAGCCAGAGAATTATTGCACGAGCAGGGATTTGATGTGTTGGAATGTCAGACAGACGAGGAGGCAATTGAAAAAGCAGAATATTTGAAACAGGGAAGCAAACAATATCCGGTACATTTTTCAAGTTCAAATACATCAGGAGAAAAGCCGTTTGAGGAATTTTATACAGATACCGAAAAGGTAGATATGGACAGGCTTAATGCATTAGGAGTGATCGTAGACAAAGAGCTTACAGATCGAGATAAAATAGAAAAGTTATTTACGGAATTAAATTATGAGTTTGGAAAAATGGAGCCAACAAAGAGGGAAGTGGTTCAGATCATCAAAGATTATCTTCCGAACTTTGAACATATTGAAACAGGGAAAAGCTTAGATTCCAAAATGTAATAAAGCTTCAGGAGGCAGAAAATGCAAAAGTTTATACCATTATGTATTCCTAATTTTGAAGGAAACGAAAAAAAGTATGTAGATGAGGCACTAGAACAAGGCTGGGTATCTACCGGAGGTGCCTATATCACAAAATTGGAAAAGAGCATGGCGGATTTTCTGCATGTGCAGAATGTGGCGGCATGCCAAAGCGGAACATCCGCACTCCATCTATCTCTTATTGAAGCCGGCGTAAAGCCGGGAGATGCTGTTATTGTGCCTCCGCTTACATTTATTGCAGCTGTAAATCCGGTTAAGTATCAATATGCTACTCCGGTTTTCATGGATTGTGATGATAGCTTTTGTATGGACCCGATTAAGCTTAGAAAATTCTGTGAAGAGGAATGCGTTTATAAAGATAACCAACTCTTTTATAAAAATCAACATATTAAGGCTTTAGTAGTTGTACATGTATTTGGTAATTTAGCTGATATGCCGGCTATCATGGAGATTGCGGGCACTTATGGAATTAAAGTAATTGAGGATGCAACAGAAGCTCTGGGATCAAAATATACGGAAGGAAAATATGCAGGGAAATACGCAGGAACTATTGGTGATTTTGGCGCATTTTCCTTTAATGGAAATAAGATAATTACTACCGGGGGCGGCGGCGCAGTTACAGCCCGAAATACAGCAAATGTTGATCATATAAGATATTTATCAACACAGGCAAAGGATGACCCACATTATTACATACATCATGAGGTGGGGTATAATTATCGGATGACTAATTTGCAGGCAGCGTTAGGGGTAGCTCAGATGGAGGAGCTTCCTGAATTTATTCGACGTAAGCAGGCTAATTACGAAAAATATAAGAAATTATTTGAGGGATTTGAATTAGGAAAAATAATTGGCTTCAGAGAAGGGACAGCTTCTAATAAGTGGTTTTATTCTTTGGAAATAAACAGAAAAAAAATCAACGCAAGTATGCGTGAAATTATAACTGCGTTGGAAGAACGAGGAATACAGACGAGAGCTATTTGGGGATTGATTAATGAGCAGGTCCCGTATATACAGGATGATGCGTATGAACTTGAAAAGGCACCTTATTATGCAGACAGAATATTGAATCTACCTTGTAGTACGCAGATCACAGATGATGAAATTGAGTATGTTGTGAAACAGATTAAAGAGGTATTGGGAGAATTGCAGAATGCATAAAGAAGGTATTGCTAAATTTATAGGCAATCAGAATATTACGATTGTTGATGCTATGGAAAAAATAGACAACAATGCAAAGGGAATCTTATTTCTTCAGGATGAAGATGGACGTTTGGCAGGTTGCATAACAGATGGGGATATTAGGAGATGGCTTATCAAAACGGGTAATATCAAAGCAACAGTAAAAATGGCGATGAAAGTAACCCTGAAGTATCTGTATGAAGAGGAGAAAGCTAAAGCACAGGATGTATTGCGACAATATGAAATTACGGCATTACCTATTATTGATAATAATAGGAAAATTCTTGATATAGTTCTGCGTTCAGACATAAAACAGCAAGAAAAAAAAGAAGAAAAGAAAGTGTTAAGAGAAGTTCCGGTAGTCATTATGGCCGGAGGAAAAGGAACACGATTATATCCTTATACCAAAATACTGCCTAAGCCGCTTATCCCGATAGGCGATACTCCTATTATAGAAAGAATCATAAATTGTTTTACAAAATATGGAATAGAAGAGTATTACATGACGGTAAACTATAAGAAAGGAATGATAAAGTCTTATTTTTCAGATCTTGAACCGACGTACCAGATTAAATATGTGGAAGAAACGATGCCACTTGGGACAGGAGGAAGTCTGAAACTGATAGAGGAAAAGTTCGACAGACCGTTATTTGTTACTAATTGCGACGCTTTAATTTTAGCGGATTATAGTGAAATATATGATTATCATATAAAGGCGGATAATACTATTACAATTGTATCTGCATTAAAAAATATCACAATCCCATATGGAGTATTGAAGTCAGAAGAAAACGGAAAAGTTGTGGGTATGGAAGAAAAACCCAAATTGTCCTACTTTATTAACACGGGAATGTACATTATTAATCCGGAGGTTATAGAGAAAATACCAGCCGATACCATGTATCATATGACGCATTTAGTGGAAAAAGTCATGCAGGAAGGTGGAAGAGTTGGAATGTACCCTATAAGTGAGGATTCGTTTCTGGACATGGGCGAGTTTGATGAAATGCATCGAATGGAGGAGAAACTGAACATAGTTTCTAAAAAGTAGATGGAGAATATATTGTTGGTTGGATACGGTGGACATGCTAAAAGTATTGCAGACTGTATAGAGCGACAGGGAATTTACAAAATAGCAGGATATACAGATATAATACAGCGAGAATCAGATTACGAGTATCTTGGAACGGATGAAAGACTGCAGGAGTATTATGAACGTGGAATAAAAAAAGCAGTTATTGGAATAGGGTATTTGGGAATAGGAGAAATTCGCGAAAAATTATATAAAAAATTAAAATGCATAGGATATGAATTACCCGTTATATGTGATCCAAGTTCAATTATTTCATCGACAGCTTATATTGGTGAGGGAACATTCATAGGAAAGAATGCTATTATTAATGCAGAAGCGTATGTTGGCAATGCTTGTATTATAAATACAAAGGCATTAGTAGAACATGAGTGCAAGGTGAAAGAATTTTCTCATATAGCAGTAGCAGCAGTACTTTGTGGACAGGTACAAGTTGGCAGAGCAGTTCTTGTAGGTGCTAATGCGACGGTCATACAATGCATGGACATACCGGATAGAAGTATAATTCCAGCAGGAGTAGTAGTTAGAAAAGGATATTTTAAGAGAGGAAAGTAGCATGGCTAAGACACTGATCATTGCGGAGGCAGGCGTAAATCATAATGGGGAACTGGAAATTGCCAAGCAACTGGCAAAAGAGGCCAAGCGATGTGGAGCGGACATTGTAAAATTTCAGACGGCTAAATTGTCATCTCTTGTTTCCAAAACGGCTAAGATGGCAGAGTATCAAAAAGAAAATATTGGACAGGAAATGAGTCAAAGGGAAATGCTTAAAAAATTATTGCTTTCCTATGATGAATTTAAGGAATTGGCTACGTATTGTAGGGAGATTGGAATCACTTTTTTGTCGACACCGTTTGATTTGGAGAGCATTGATTTCTTAGAAGAATTAGGATGCAACATGTGGAAAATTCCTTCAGGGGAAATTACAAATTTACCTTACCTTGAAAAGATAGCAAAAACTCATAAAAATATAATATTATCAACGGGTATGTGTACGATACAGGAAGTTGAAGATGCAGTAAATGTTTTAAACCAAAATGATAGTGGAAAAATAACATTATTACATTGTACAACACAGTATCCTACGGCATATTGCGATGTTAACCTGAAAGCAATGCAGACATTGCAGAAAAAATTCGGATATGATGTGGGATATTCGGATCATACACAAGGAATTGAGGTGCCTATAGCAGCAGTGGCTATGGGAGCGTCCGTAATAGAAAAGCATTTTACATTAGATCGTAACATGGAAGGTCCAGATCATAAGGCGAGTCTGGAACCGGAAGAACTTATGAATATGGTTCGATCCATACGTAATATAGAGCAGGCATTGGGAACCGGCGAAAAGAAGCCGGTGGATGCGGAGATTGCCAATAAAGCGGTAGCAAGAAAAAGTATCATTGCCTCCAAACCGATCAAGAAGGGAGATACCTTTACCGAAAATAATATTACAACGAAAAGACCTGGTAATGGAATTTCTCCAATGCGTTGGTATGATGTACTAGGGAAAAAAGCAAGAAGAGACTTTGAGGAAGATGAGCTGATAGAGTTATGATTAAAATAGCGATAGTAACAGCCACGCGGGCGGAATATGGACTGCTAAATCCGGTAATACGGCAACTTAGAACGTATGAGACATCAACATTAAAAGTTGAAGTGATAGTTACCGGTACACATTTGAAAAAACAATATGGCAATACAATAAAAGAAATTCAGGAAGACGGAATTAGAATTGATCATACTATTGATATACCGGTAGATTCGCAGACGGAAGAGGATATATCCAGGAATCAGGCTGATACGCTGGTGAAATTTACGACATTATTTGTGGAGCAAAAGTATTCAGCTGTCGTATTGCTGGGAGATAGGTATGAGACTTTGGCAATAGCAATTGCTGCAGGAAATACGCATACCCCTGTTTTTCATTTGTGCGGAGGAGATACTACAGAGGGAGCCATGGATGAATGGATTCGCCATGCGATCACCAAAATAAGTTACTTACATTTTCCGACAAATGAAGAAAGTGCAAAAAGAGTAATACAATTGGGAGAGGATCCCGGACGGGTGTTTAACTATGGCTCTACCAGTATAGACAATATTATGCATTTAGCAACGTTATCCAAGAAGGAAGCATTACAGAGTATTGGCTTACAGGAATGTCGGTATTTTGTATGCACTTATCATCCGGTTACGATGGAAAAAGAAAATGTAGATAGTATGTTAGAAGCGTTTTTTACCGCGGTGCGAGCATTTCCTTCCTATACATTTATTATTACAAAATCTAATGCTGACCAAGGAGGCGCCAGAATTAACCAGCTTCTTGATGAGGCAGCGAAAAAGCTTGATAATTTATATGTATATGATTCACTAGGGGTAAGACGCTATTTATCCTTAATGAAATATTCGGAAGCGGTTGTCGGTAATTCATCCAGTGGAATTATTGAAACGCCGGCCTTTTATATACCGACTGTTAATATAGGAGATCGTCAAAAAGGAAGATTACGAACCGAAAGCATTATAGACTGTAAGACAGACAGCGCATCTATCATTAATGCAATTAACGAGGCTATCAGTGATAATTTTAGAGAAAATTGCAGGCACATATGTCCACCGTATGGAGATGGAAGAGCGGCTGAAAAAATCGCAGAAAAGATAGTTGAAACTTTGAAAAACGGAAAGATAGATTTAAAAAAGAAATTTTACGATTTACAGTGATTACAATTAAGAAGGAAAAGTATATGAAGATTTTGGTTATTGGACTGGGGTCAATGGGAAAAAGACGTATTCGTTTGATTCGTGATATGTATACAGAGGCTGTAATTTATGGAGTAGACGGAAGGAAAGACCGAAGGGATGAAGCGAAGGAATTATTCCAGATTATCTGCTTCGCTTCCATAGAGGAAGCAGTAGATAGAGGAATAGAGGCTGCGTTTGTGTGTACATCCCCATTATCTCATAATAAGATTATTAAAGAATGCTTAAACAATGGTTGGAATGTATTTACAGAATTAAATTTGGTATCGGATGGGTATGAAGAAAATATTGCATTAGCAGAAAAAAAACGTTGTACGTTATTTTTATCTTCTACGTTCCTATATCGTGAGGAAATACAATATATCAGACAAAAGATAAAACATGAATCATGGAACTATATTTATCATATAGGACAATACCTTCCGGATTGGCACCCGTGGGAGAATTATAAAGATTTCTTTATAGGTGATAAGAGAACTAACGGCTGTCGTGAAATTATGGCAATAGAACTGCCATGGTTAACAAGTGTATTTGGAAAAGTTATTAATTATCATTCTATTGCGAATAAGATGACAGCACTCAATATTGATTATAATGATAATTACATGATTCAATTTATGCATGAAAATGGCAGTAAGGGAGTCTTGGTAGTTGATGTGGTATCGCCTGTAGCGGTAAGAAAATTAGAATTGTATAGAGAGAATAGTTATCTGAGTTGGAATGGCACACCGGATTCCCTAATGGAATATAGCACAGAAAAAGATACTTTGGAACATGTGCACCTTCATGAGACGCAAGAGCATATGGAAGGGTATCGGGCATTTGTGGTTGAAAATGCATATAGAAATGAAATAAAAGAGTTTATGCAAACAATAAAAGGGGAGAGCACTCCTGAATATGGATTCGCGCAGGATTTAGAAGTGCTGAAATTGATCGATACATTGGAGGTTCAAAAGTGACAGAGTTAAAGGTATGTTTTGTTGGAATTGGCTCAATTGCCAAAAGACATATTAAAAACTTAAAAAGAGTATGCCATAACCGAAATATACATTTGGATGTAGACGCAGTTCGAAGAAAAAGAAATGCAGTGGAAGAAACGGCATTAGGAATTAGGGATGTATATACAGATTATAAATGCCTTGAGGAGCAGTATGATGTAATATTTATTACGAATCCTACAGAGCTACATATTGATACATTAAATGATTTGGCACTGTATGGAAAGCACTTTTTTATAGAAAAACCTATTGCATCCATTGCCCAAATTGATCTGGCAGAGCAATTTCGACAGAAAAATGGGAGCGTTTATTATGTCGCATGTCCACTTAGATATAATGCGGTGATACAATACCTTAAAGAAAATATTCAACCACAAAATGTGATTTCTGTAAGAAGTATATCTTCTAGCTATTTACCGGATTGGCGCCCAGGAACAGATTACAGAAATACCTATAGTGCACACAAAGAACAGGGTGGCGGAGTAAGCATTGACCTTATTCATGAGTGGGATTATTTGACATTCTTGTTTGGATTTCCGGATACGGTGCAGTGTATATTGGGAAAAAAATCAAATTTAGAAATGAATTGTGAAGATGTTGCCATCTACATAGGCGAATATAAAGAAAGAACAGTTGAATTACACTTGGATTATTTCGGAAGACAGACAATTAGAGAGATAATGTTATTTACGACTCAGGATACAATTGTCGGTGATATTGCACATAACAAGATCCATTTTTTGAAGTCTGGAGAAACGATGGAGTTTCAGGAATCCAGAGATGATTTTCAAATAAGGGAATTGGAGCACTTTCTAGATATTATATATGGTACGAAACAAAATGATAGTACTATAGATCATGCGATTAGGGTTTTAAAATTAACACAGGGGGAGAACATGTAATATGAAAATTTTGTTTACAATATGTGGACGAGCTGGTTCCAAGGGAATAAAAAATAAGAACATCAGAGAATTTGTGGGAAAACCATTACCTTATTATACTATTTCCGCTATTGATCTTTTTTTAAAGGAAACTTCATTGAATGTGGAAGCTGACATTGTAGTTAATTCAGACAGCAAAGAACTACTGGAATTGATGAAGAATAATCCATTACGTATAATAGAAACTATCGAAAGAGATGAGAGTTTGGCAGGGGATGCTGTCGGGAAAATTGCGGTAATAAATGATTGCCTGTTAAAGATGGAGAGTCGAGGGCATAATAAGTATGATATGGTTGTAGATTTGGATATTACATCACCTCTCAGAACAGCGGAAAATATAGAGCAGCTTATAAAGAAACAGCTTGATAGTAAAGCAGATGTAACGACATCGGTAACCACGGCACGAAGAAACCCTTATTTTAATCAGGTTATGAAAACTGAGCATGGATATAAAAAGGTTATTGCGTCTAACTTTACTGCCAGACAGCAGGCCCCGGAAATATTTGATATGAATGCTTCCTTATATGCTTACTCTCCAGAGTTTTTAAAAAGCGGAAAGGGTGTTTTGGAAGGGTATTGTGAGTGCATAGAGATGTATGATACGGGCGTTTTAGATTTGGATCATGAAAATGATTTCGAATTGATGGAAGTAATAGCAAAATATTTATTTTCAAAAAATGAAGGAATGGCAAGGGTATACAAAAACATATGACTTTACATGAAAGAATAAGAAAAATTTTGTTTAGACAATTGGAGAACTTTTGGGATGAATGGGATAAGGAAGTAATTAATAGACAAATTCCCGAAGCATTAGAACAAATGAATAAAAATTATTCAATGGCCGCATCAAAACAAAGATATAAGGATGGCAATATGGTGTTTGACCCTATGTATACGGGTACATGGGCAATTTTTTTGTACAAATTGAGCCGTTTATTGTTTTTGGAGGGAAACAATAAGGAAGCGGAGTGTATATATTATTTAAATAAGGTATTGCATTCGGTTGATTGGTTTTATCAAACGGAATTACCATTGCATTTTATGGCAGAACACTTATTGGGGAGTGTCTTAGGAAGAGCCCGGTATTCGGACTATTTATTTGTATATCAAGGGACAACAATTGGGGGAAACAGAAAAGGAGATGCCTTGTATTATCCTAAGGTGGGAGAAAATGTTGTACTGTATGCGAATGCAACAGTTTTAGGTAATACTTTAATAGGAAATAACGTGATTATATCGGCAAATACATATATTATAAATGAAAATATTCCAAATAACTGTATAGTATTTGGACATTCTCCTAATATAATAATAAAAGAACAATCAGAAATGAAAATTAAAGAATTGACAGAGCATATTTGGGCATGGAAGAGATTACTACAGTAAAATAATAGAAGATGCGAGGATATATTTATGGATATCCGAGTTATTAATGTGATTTAAAAATATAGTAAACTGTAATAGAATTGTTAATGTTGCTAAGACTAAAGCCTTTAGGAAAGGATAGAAAAATGCAAAACAATTTATACATAGCGATGTATCATTATACTCGCGATTTGGGTCATAGTAGATACCCGCAGATAAAGGGATTGGATATTTCTTTATTTAGACAACAATTGGAGTATATGAAAAATAACTTTAACTTTGTTACAATGGAGGAAGTTATTGAGGCTGCAGAGAATAGATATTTATTACCCGATAATGCATTATTATTAACATTTGATGATGGATATGTTGACAATTATACATATGCAATGCCATTATTGGAGGAATTTGGAGTACAGGGGTCATTTTTTATACCGGGAAAGACTTTTGCTACACATCAGCTGCTAGATGTAAATAAAATTCACTATATTTTAGCAAGTGCCGATATTAGAGAACTAGTAGCTGATACAAAAAAAGCAATGGACTATTATAGAGGGCAAGAATTTGATTTTGCATCAACAGATGAATTGTTTGAGCAATATGCAGTAGCAAATAGATTTGATACAAAAGAAACTATTTTTGTAAAGAGGATGCTTCAGACTGTTTTGCCTGAAAGATTGAGACATAAAATTTCCAGTGATCTGTTTGAAAAGTATGTTGGCATAACAGAAGAACAATTAGCCTATGAGTTGTATATGACAGAGGATCAAATAAGAACAATGAAAAGGCACGGTATGCATATAGGACTTCATGGATATGATCACTATTGGCTGGCAAATCTTGAGACAAATAAGATGAAAAAAGATATTGACATGGCACTTGAGGCAATGGATGAATTTATTGATAGAAAATGCTGGGTACTAAATTATCCATATGGAAACTATAATGATGACGTTATAGAATATATTAGTTCTAAGGGAGCTTGTCTTGGAATGACAACGGAAGTAAGGGTTGCACATATAGGGCAGGATGACAGGTTTAAATTGCCAAGACTTGACTGCAACGATTTCCCACCAAAGAGCAGTACATTTCGCAATTATGAGTAAATATGGAGAGGAATAAAAGAATGTTGGAAGATGCAATCGGCAGATTAGAAAAATTGGATTTTGAACGAGAATTTGTTGTTGATGAGATATTGGACAGAAAATATACATATTGCGATTTCTTTTCGCACGCATTGTCCGTTGCTGATTACATCGAACAAACAGTGAGTGGTGAAAGTATTATTGCGATTAAAGAAAATTCTTATGAGTTAGCGCTACTGTATTTTGCCGTGATGCTTACAACAAAAAAAATTTTGGTTGTTGACCCTCAAAAAGGAAAAGAAGAAATTAAAACAATATTAAGTGAACTTAATAGGACGGGGATTTTTTTGGATGATAAGCTTGAGGTAGTTGATTTTGGTCATTATATTTTGCATTTGCCCCAATTTGATGATACTAATACAAATGCTGCTGATATAAAACAGAATGTCATTGCTAAATTGCAGAATAGACGTAGAAATATGTCATATTTGGTCACATACACATCAGGTACTAGTGGAGTGACTAAGGGAGTAGAACACACTTTAGATAATCTATTTTCTACAGCACTTGCACTAGATGAGAAAGTTCAAAAGCGAGGAGGAACATTTCTACACGTAATGCCAATGACATATATGGCGGGGATATTGAATTCTTTAATTTATCCATTTTTAATTGGTGCAAGAATTATTATAACAAGAAGATTTTCAATTATTTCCGCAAGAAATTTTTGGAATATTGTAATAAAATATAAAGCAGATTTGTTTTGGCTATCGCCAGCAATGCTAATGATGATTGATCAAATAGATCGTAAAAGTGAAGGAGAAGAGTATTGTAAGCAGAATGATTTAACATTTTTAATTGGAACAGCGCCACTAACAAATGAAATGCGAGAGAAATTTAATAACAGGTATAGCACAAAAGTGTTTGCAAGTTATGGTTTATCAGAGACTTTGTTTATTTCAGTCGAAACAAAGGAATCACTCCAAAAGTCAGAAAAGAATAGTGTGGGGGAATTACTTTCTGATGTTGAATATTACCTTACAGAAGCTAATGAACTGTTAATAAAAGTTCCTTGGATGTATTTAGGCTATACGAATGAAAAAACAGATGACTATTTTGAAGGGGATTATTATAAGTCCGGAGACTTGGCTGAGATAAAGAATGGCTGTTTATACATTACTGGTAGAAGCAAGGATTTAATTATCAAAGGAGGTATGAACATAAGCCCGGTCTTAATTGAAAATGTTGTTTATAAAGAACAAAGAATTTTGGAAAATGTAGTTATTGGTGTTAAAGATTATAATGGGGAAGAGAAAGTGTGTTGCGTATACACTTTAAAAGATGAAATAGATGACCCAGCAGCATTAGAGACGAGCATAAAGAAACTTGTTGTGAGTGAATTAGGAAGGAATTATTCGCTCGATTACACATGGAAAATAGATGTAATACCAAGAAATATTAATGGAAAGATTGATAAAAATAGACTGAAACAAATATGGGAGACAAGGAATGACAAATAAAACGAAAATCATGGACGTCACTCTTAGAGATGGAAGCTATGCTATTAATTTTCAATTTTCAGAGTATGAAACAGAAAAAATATGTTCGTTAGTTCATGAATCCGGAATTGATTATGTTGAGGTTGGACATGGTGTCGGATTAGATGGAAGTTCTACACAAAATGGGATAGCACTTTGCTCGGATGAGGAATATTTAGAGGCGGCAAGAAGAGGTTCTGCAAATGCAAAATATGGAATGTTTTGCATTCCAACTTATGCGAAAATTGATTCACTGGATAAATTAAAAGAATATGGAGCATCATTTGTAAGAGTAGGATCTAATGCCACAGAAGTAGAAACTACGGAAAGATATATTCAAAGAGCGAAGAAATTAGGGTTAGAAGTTATGGCAAACTATATGAAGTCATACGTTGTTTCACCTAAAAAATTTGCTGAGAATGTAAAAAAGTCAGAAGCATATGGAGCTGATGTCATATATATAGTGGATTCGGCAGGCAGTATGGGAAGGCATGAGATAGAGAGCTATTATAATGAAATAAGAAAAGTAAGTAACATTAAAGTAGGATTTCATGGCCATAACAACTTGGGATTGGCAGTTTCTAATACGTTATTTGCAGTAGAACTAGGATTTGATTTAGTTGACACGTCTATTCTGGGCATGGGCAGAAGTGCTGGAAATGCAGCAACTGAATTGTTAATTGGTAATTTGATGCGTTGGAATGAGAGCACAAAATATGATTTAAAAAAGATAATGGATTGTGCAGAAAAATATGTGCGGCCATTGTGGAAACATAATGCTAATGCTTTGGATTTGTATTGCGGAATAGCTGAATTTCATACCAGCTACATGAAGTATATCCACAAATATGCCACAAAATATCGAGTGAATCCATTGGATTTAATTCTTTTGTATGCAAAATATGATAAAGTTGATATGGATGAGCAGAAACTTAGAGAAATTGCCTGCAACATGCCTAAAGATGAAGAGTGCATTATGACGGACTTAGGTTTTAATGATTATATTGGAGATGAGCAAAAGAATTAATGGAGGAACCAAAAGTGATTATAAAATTTGATCATGTATCATTTGTATGTGCAAGAAGTGATAAAAATAAAGTTCTTATGAATAAAGGAGAACCTTCATTCAAAGAAATTGGTTTGAAAAATCTTAAAATAAAGAAGTCTCTTATGCATATGGCTCAACAGGATCATGATTTATATTTCTTTGAAGACGGCTATCCGACGGAATATATTTTTTATGATGCTGTAAATAGTCAGAGTAGAATAGAGTTGGTTGATAATGTTCTTTATGGAAAATATATGAATAAGCAGAAGGCCATTGATTTTTTGAAAGGGATATTTGGAGAAAAAGTAACAGAAGAAGGCGATAATATCGTTTGCAATATGAGAGGAATTATTGATAAAAATGATTATATGCTTATTTTGGAAAAAACAACGGAATCAATAATTCCTTGGCTTGATGATAGCGGATATGGTATTGTTACATTGGTAAATAATGTAAGGTTTACCAAAAAGCCTGTGGATGGTATTTGTACAGACTATGAAGTATTAAAAGTTAATGGAAAGGAATTGGAAATTTGTTTTACAAAATCAAATTCAACGAACATTATTTTTGAAATAATAAAGGTTAGGTAGTGACTAGAGTAGAAAGGGTGAAAATATGAAAATTTATGATTTGACATTTAATGTTGAAACGGGTATGCCGACTTGTGGAACTCCATGGCATCAAACGGTAGAGATATCTCCCATGGGGAAAATTGATACAGTCGGAAGAAATACACAGAAAATTGTGTTAGGATCACATTCCGGAACCCATATGGATGCACCATACCATTTTATTAATGATGGAATAACGATAGAGAGTTTAGACATAAACCTTATGTGGGGAAAGGTAAAAGTTGTTGATTTTAGAACTAAAGGCCAAGGAGACGTTGTAACGCTGAATGATGTAAAAAAGATTGAAATAAGCGAAAGAATGTTATTTGCGTTTGGGTGGTATCACAATTGGAAAACAAGTAAATATTATGATGGCTTTCCCTATTTTGAAACGGAGGCTGTTGAATATCTCTTAAATAATGGAATGAAGGTTATGGCTATGGATACTCCTTCGCCAGACAATGGGAGCGCTATCAAAGTAAAAGGAGAGAGTGATTCTCCGAATCATTTATTACTTTTAAAAAACCAGACATTTATTATTGAATATCTTAACAATACAGATGTTTTGGTTGGCGGAAAAGAATATGAAATGGTATCATTACCGTTAAAATTGGTGGGATCGGATGGAAGCCCCGCTCGAGTGCTTATAAAGGAGGACTAATTAGTGAAAAGGGATTTTATTATAGGATGGTTTGCTGAAAATAGTACATTATCACGTGAAGAATTGGAGAAGGATTTAACGATAAACTATTTGGAAGCAGGAGTAATTGATTCTTTTGGATTCTTAGATTTGATATCTGCGTGTGAAGAAAAACTTGGAATTGCATTTAGTGATGATGATTTTTCAAATGATAAAATATTTACTATTGCTGGATTGATCGACATCATAACGGAAAAATAATAAAATATTATTTGAAGTTACAAATTTGTAGTAATGAGAGTATAAATCAAAGGGGTATAGGTAAATGCCGAATAGATTTGACACCAGATATGAGATACGATTAGCTATGTATTCAGAAATCTCAGAAATAATGCAATTTATAGATGAGTATTGGAAAAAAGGGCATATATTGGCAACAAACAGAGATTTTTTTGAATACGAAATGGTGGTAGATGGTCAAGTTAATTTTTTGATTGCCAGATCACTTGAAAATGAGAAAATAGAAGGGATATTAGGTTTTTTACCCTGCTCGAAAAATAGCGAAAGGTTGGATATATGGGGAGTTGTTTGGAAAACTATTCCTGAAGCCATGCCGATGCTTGGGATGGAATTAAAAAAACGGTTGATGACTATTATAGGAGCTAGGACGGATTTGGGCGTTGGCGCAAATCCAAAAACATCAGTACCATTACTTGGAAGAATTTATCACTATTATACAGCCAAAATGAAACATTATTATCGATTGGCAGATAGAGATGATTATAAAATAGCAAAGGTAGAAAGAAAATATATTGCTGAATATAAAACGGATAGCCCAGTAAGAGTCAGGGAGATATATAGTTCATTCGAATTAAGAGCTTTTTTTGATTTTTCAAAGGTTGATAATGTAATTCCTTATAAAGATTGCTGGTATTATGAAAAACGCTTTTTTTTGCATCCTATATATAAGTACGAAGTATGGGGAATAGAGAATGTCCATAATGGAAATAGAGCTGTTATAGTCACACGAATTCAGAATTGTAATAATACCACAGCGATTAGGATCGTTGACTATCTTGGCGAACAGCAATTATTTGAAGATTGTGGCTTTTTCTTGGAATCGTTATTGAGTAATAATGAATATGTTGATTTCTATTTTGAAGGATTTGAAGAGGAATATGTGAAAAAGGCGGGAATGACAGAATGTGTTGATGATGGGAACATAATTCCTGACTATTTTAACCCATTTGAACAAACTAATGTAGATATATATGTAGATAGTTCAAATAATGAAAAAAAATGTCTTTTTTTTAAAGCTGATGGAGATCAGGATAGACCAAATTAAAAAGGAAATTAGTAAAGATTACTTTTTAAAGAAAATGCTTTATTGCTTGCTGTGGTTTATGGTTTTACTTACATAGAATCATTTGTATGGAGATTTATAGCCGTTTTTGTGAAAGGTACGTCCTTTATACATAAAATAATGAACTTAATGGAGTAAGGATATATGTATAATAATAGTATTGTTGAAAGTAAAGAACGTTTGATAGGATTAGATATAGTTAGGGTAATCTCATGCTTTATGATTCTTACATTTCATACGTTTTATAGCTTGTCATTATCCTATGGATTTTTAGATAAATATGTTGAAAAAGGCGCTATTTTTGTCTCAGTATTTTTTATTTTGTCAGGTTTTTCTTTATATTATTCAAATTACAAAAAAAATTTATCACAAATAAAGGAAATGAAACTTTTTTATAAAAAGAGGATTATAGGGATTTTACCAGCTTATTTTATTGCATGGATTGGTTTTTATATATTCCAAGGCAATATTTATAATATCTCATTACATGATATTATTCGTCTATTTCCTATTGATTTTTTAGGATTAAGATGTGAATTACAATTTCTGCCGGGTATGAATTATTTTTGGTATATTTCATGCTTAGTTATTGGCTATCTTGTATATCCATTAATTAATGAGATAATTAAACAAATTAATATAAAAGAAATTGTGGCTTTAATAGTGTTTATATATGGAATCATATGCTATTCAAAATATTGTGAAGATTATTTTGAGATTGGATCAGTTATATATTATACTCCTTTTTTTAGAATTTTAGAAATGGTTATTGGTGCATTTAGCTGTCAAATAATGTTTAAAATCAAGGATTCAAACATTAAGCCAAAATTAATGAACAAAATAAGGCTAATAATTTTAATCACAAGTATTGTTAGTTTTGTGTATTTCTATAAATTCTTTTTATCATGTGGTGATAAATGGTTATGGTATGATATTTTTATTATACCTTGCACAATAGGTATTTTAGCTAATATAGATTGTATAAAAATATCGAGCAATTGTTTGCGTAATGTTATTTGCTTTTTTTCGGGGATTTCCTATGAAATATATTTGTTTCAAACATGGGCTATTAAATTCCTTCCTAAAATTGATTTATATTGCCAAATTTTAAACCCCAAAATGAGAAGAGCTATTGCGTTATTAAGTATAATTATATTATCGTGGTTGATTAATCGACTAATAAGATTATTAAATAAATTAATGAAACGATGTTGGTTGTGGGGAGCAAAAGTTGCGTCGGTAGCATTGCATAGATAGTTTATTATAAGTTTTGGGTTGCGACAAAATAGAAATAGCTAATGGAAGCAAGTATAGCAACAAAGCATTATCAACTTTAGAAAGAAAACCATTTATATAAGCTTGATGTTACAGTACTATCGAGGCATGGCTTAAATTGGATGGATTTTGGCGGTAGTGTTGATGATGAGCTGATGGGGTTATATAAGGATTATATTAATTACAATAAGAAATAGGAAGGAGTAATATGTCACTATTTACAGGAAAAACATTAATGATTACCGGAGGTACCGGATCTTTCGGAAACGCAGTATTAAATCGTTTTCTCAAAACAGATATTGGAGAAATCCGTATTTTCTCTCGTGATGAGAAGAAGCAGGATGATATGCGTCATGAATATCAGGCAAAGATGCCTGAGGTGGCGGACAAGATTAAATTCTATATTGGCGATGTGAGAGATTTGAATTCTGTTCGCTCTGCTATGCCGGGAGTAGATTATATATTCCATGCAGCAGCACTGAAACAGGTGCCTTCCTGCGAATTCTTCCCTATGGAGGCTGTGAGAACGAACGTAATTGGTACAGACAATGTTCTGACAGCAGCGATCGAAGCAGGTGTGGAATCTGTCATCTGCCTTTCCACGGATAAGGCGGCATATCCCATTAATGCCATGGGTATTACCAAAGCCATCGAAGAGAAAGTAGCTGTTGCTAAGTCTCGTAACTCCGGCAAGACGAAAATCTGCTGCACCCGCTATGGTAATGTTATGTGCTCCCGTGGCTCCGTAATTCCTCTGTGGATCGATCAGATCAAGGCAGGCAACCCGATTACTGTGACAGAACCTTCTATGACCCGTTTTATCATGAGCCTGGAAGAAGCGGTAGATCTTGTACTGTTTGCGTTTGAAAAAGGAGAGAACGGAGATCTGTTGATTATGAAGGCTCCGGCATGTACCATCGGAACCCAGGCGGAAGCAGTATGTGAACTGTTCGGCGGTAAGAAAGAGGATATCAAGGTGATCGGTATTCGTCATGGTGAGAAAATGTACGAGACACTGCTTACGAATGAAGAGTGTGCGAAAGCAATTGACCTGGGTGGTTTTTACAGAGTACCGGCCGATAATCGTGGACTGAATTATGACAAGTATTTCAAGGAAGGCGATGCGAAGAGAAATACGTTGACAGAGTTTAACTCTAACAACACGAGAATGTTGAATTTGGAAGAAACCAAAGCGACCATTGCAAGGCTGGCATATATTCAGGAGAGACTGGCGGAGGATTAATAATGTTTGATTTTAAGTGGAAAGAGAATGGATCGATCAAACTTCTGATCATTGTGGGAACTAGACCGGAGATTATTCGCCTGGCTGCTACGATTAAGCGTTGCAGAGAATATTTTGACTGCTGTGTAGCACATACCGGACAGAATTATGATAAGAATCTGAATGATATTTTCTGGTCTGATTTTGATCTGGGCGGACCGGATGTATGGATGAATGTCGTAGGAGAGAATCTGGGACAGACCTGTGGAAACGTTATTGCCAGGAGTTATGAACTAATGGCAGAGATTAAACCAGATGCTTTATTAGTATTGGGCGACACCAATAGTTGCCTGTCAGCTATCGCAGCGAAGAGACTTCATATTCCTATTTTCCATATGGAAGCGGGAAACAGATGTAAGGATGAGTGCCTGCCGGAAGAGACGAATCGCCGGATTGTAGATGTAATCTCTGATGTGAACCTGCCGTATTCCGAACCCGCCAGAAAGTATCTGCATGAGATGGGAATGCCTAAGGAGAGAACCTATGTAACGGGATCTCCTATGGCGGAGGTCCTCCACGGCAATTTAAGTAAGATTGAGGCATCGGATGTGCTGGAGCGTCTGGGATTGCAGCCGAATAACTACATTTTGCTTTCCGCACATAGAGAAGAGAATATCGATACGGATAAGAATTTTGAATCCTTGTTTAACGCTATCAATGCATTGGCAGAGAAATACGATATGCCTATTCTCTACTCATGCCATCCGAGATCTAGGAAAAAGCTGGAAACCAGCGGATTTAAACTGGATCCCAGAGTGAAAGTAAATGAGCCGTTAGGATTTAATGATTATAATAAATTACAGATGAATGCATTAGCAATCGTGTCTGATTCCGGAACGTTACCGGAAGAAAGTAGTTTTTATCTGTCTATAGGACATCCCATTGCAGCAGTGTGCATCCGGACATCGACAGAGAGACCGGAAGCGTTAGAATCCGGTAATTTTATACTGGCAGGCATCACGACACAGGAACTTCTCCAGGCAACCGGCATGGCCATTGACATGAAGCAAAAAGGAATCTTAGGAAAGCCTTGTCCTGATTATGTGGATGAGACGGTTTCCATGAAAGTGGTTAGAATCATTCAGGGATATGTAAATGTTGTTAACAAAATGGTTTGGAGAAAAGGACAATAACCAATGAATATCTTAGTCACAGGTGCAAAGGGCATGGTAGGAACAGCTCTTGTCAATAACCTGAAAAATATCAGAGACAATAAGAACCGTACCAGACCGGGGATTCATATTGGCGAGATTTATGAATATGACATTCAGTCTACTGAGGAAGAGCTGGATACTTACTGCAGGAAAGCTGAATTTGTATTTCATTTGGCAGGAGTAAATCGACCGGAGAATCCGGAAGACTTCATGAAGGGAAATTTCGGATTTACTTCACAGCTTCTGGATACTTTGAAAAAGTATGAAAATAAAGCGACGATTATGCTTTCATCATCCATCCAGGCGACGCTGTCCGGCAGATTTGGAGATTCCGAATATGGTCGTTCCAAGAAAGCAGGCGAAGATCTTTTTTTTGCATACGCCGAAGAGACCGGCGCTAAGGTTGCGGTATATCGCTTCCCTAATCTGATGGGACACAGCAGACCGAAGTACAACTCTGCAGTCAGCACCTTCTGTTGGGCAGTAGCGAATGATGAAGAGTTTACAGTAAATGACAGGACAACGGAACTGGAATTGCTCTACATAGATGATCTCATTGAGGGAATGTTTGATCTCATGGAGGGGAAAGAGCAACATTGTGAGTTTGATGGGGTAGAGACGGTATTGAGAGCAGAGGGCAGATATTGTTGCGTTCCGGTTACTCATAAGGTTACGTTAGGGGAGATTGTGGATCTGCTGCAGGAGTTTAAGGCGCAGCCAGAATCATTGCTGATGCCGGAGATGCCGGAAGGATCTTTTGCGAAGAAATTGTTTTCGCTGTATTTAACTTATCTTCCTACAGACAAGTTTAAATATCGATTGAAAATGAATGAAGATGCCCGCGGATCTTTTACGGAACTGATGCATACCCTGAATTGCGGACAAGTATCCATCAATATCAGCAGGCCGGGAATTACAAAAGGACAGCATTGGCATAACAGTAAATGGGAGCAATTCATTGTAGTAGCCGGGCATGGCCTAATCCGGGAGAGAAACATCAATACCGGTGAAATGGTAGAATTTGAGGTATCCGGTGATAACATAGAGGCAGTATATATGGTTCCGGGGTGGTCTCATAATATCATCAATTTGTCGGAGACGGAGAATCTGGTTACCGTGATGACCTGCAATGAGGTGTTTGACCCGAATTGCCCGGATACATTTTATGAACCGGTGTAATGCCCGGGGATTTTTAAAGAAAGGAACATAAAACAATGCAGACAAGAGAAATCGACTTATTAGACATGATAGCAGATGTTTTGTCACACTGGCGTGGATTGATCGTGGCGCTGGTATTGGGTGCAGTATTACTGGGAGGGTTCAGCTATATGAAGTCTCTCCGCACAGTACAAAACGTACAACAGCCGGAAACGGTTGTGCAGGAAGAAACAACCGTAGAGGAACAGCTGACATATCTAGAACAAAGTTTGGATAACAACAGCCGGGCAGCGGTGTTGACAGTATTGGATGATGAGAAGGAATATGATATGAAGAAGACATATTCTGAGAATTCAATTTACATGCAGTTGAATCCATTACAAACAGCTCAGACAGAGTTGATCTATCAGGTGCAGACAGCAGACGTCAATATGGATGGACAACTGGGAGCTTTATATACATCCCTGTTAAATAATGTTGGCTTATATGATTGGGTAGCGCAGCAGACCGGAATAGAAGCCGGATACGTGGGAGAATTGATCTCCGCAGAAATGGTGTCAAGCCTGACGATTCAGAGTAAAACTGAGAAACTGCAGCAGGAAATGTCTCTAGGAACGAATTGCGTAAAGGTGTCAATTCTGCAGTCGGATGCGGAAGCTTGTCAGAAACTGGCAGAAGCAGTAAAAACTTATATTTCTGAGGAACAGAAACAGTTAAACGATGAATTGGGCAAACATGCGCTGATATTAGTAGCAGAGGATACAGGTTCTGTTATGAATAAGGAACTGATGGATGAGCAGATACAGTGTAGAAATGAGATCGCATCTCTGCAATCGACGATTGCTGCGACAAAGGCAGATTTTACCGAGGAACAGAAGAAGTATTATGAACTTTTGACCTGGGAGGAAGCAGAGCACTCGGAACAGCCGGAACAGCCAGCACAGAGTGTGACAGCAGAAGAAAATCCTGTACCGACACCGGCAGTCAGCAAAAAATATATATTATTAGGTGCGGTATTATTTGCCTTTGTATATGCGGTAGTTATTTGCATGGCATATATTTTTAATACCAAGTTAAGAGTGTCCGATGAACTGCAGAGCATATATGGCATTCCGCAGATCGGATTGGTCGTCCGGGAATCCGGCAGAAAAGTATTCCTGGATAAATGGGTGGATTCCCTGCGTCATTACGGTAAGAGGAAATTTACGGCAGAGCAATCCATGGAACTGGCTTTCGCGGCGATAAAGATTACGGCAGTCAAAAATGGATTGAACAATATCTGTCTCATGGGATGTAACATGAGCGCCGGAGCGGATAAGGTATGTGAGAGCCTTAAGGCAGCGTTGGAGAAGGAGCAGATCAGCGTAAGCGTTCTGGATAATGTGTTATACGATGCAGAGGCGATGGAGAAAATGGATGCCATGCAGGGTGCGATATTGGTAGAAAAGGCCGGATCCACGTTGTACAATGAAGTAGCCGGTGAACTGGAACTGTTAAAGAGACAGGACATCAGAGTACTGGGAGGCATTATAGTAGAGTAGGTTGTGCAAGGAGAGTTACAGGTATGCATAGGATGACCAAAGAGAAGCTGTATAAATGGTGGTATGCGTTATGCTTTGTTTTTCTGGGGATCATTGACCAGAGACGGGGAAGTGCCCTTGGTACAACCCAGATGACTTTTACCAATCTGACAGGAGTAGTAATGGTATTACTACTCCTTCCTTCGATTAAATTTGAAAAAGAAAAAGCAAAGCCCTATTTATTATGGACTCCGGTATGTGTGATACTTGCAATCATTGCCTGCATCATAGGGAATAATTGCTGGCAATATAAGGGACAATGGATCACAGCGGTGTTGAATATCGCAGTGTGGAGTTATTTGATTATTTATGTGTATCAAGAGAAAAGCTACACTGAGCTTTTTGCCAGGATAAAGCAACCGGTATTTTGGTGTACATGCCTGTGCCTTGTGTTAATGCAAATGTCTGTGCATGAAGGGATCGTGCCGTTATGGTACTTGTTGATCTATGGTGGTTTTGCTGTGATAGGGATCCCGAAGGAGAGAACAGAGGATTTCTTCGATGGAATGCTGACAGGGATCATTCTGTGGTTCTTCGGACAACAGATCATAGCTTTCGGATTCCGCCCTTATGATTACGTCAGATACAGGGGGCTATATTCCGGAGAAACACAGAACGGTATGCACTATATGATTGTATTTTGTGCATTCCTGTTAAAGTGGGTTTACAGCAGAGAAAAGAATAAAAAATGGTGGATTCGATTTTTTTATTTCTTTATGAGTGCTGTAATGATAAGCTTTACAGTTTTTACCGGGGGAAAGGCGCCGATTTTAGGAATCGCAGCAGTGACGGCATTTGTTATTTTAGGTTATAATATTTTTAAACGGAAGACCTTTTACGGAGTGCTGCTACATGCGGTGACACTGGCGGTATGCGTTGTTTTGACATTCCCCGTATGCTATTTAAGTATACGGTATTTACCCACGATCCTCCATCATCCGATTTGGTATGAGGGAGAGTATGTGGAAGGAGTGAGTGTTTGTTCTTTTGATCCATGGAATAGTACAAAGTATATATCTTTTGAAGAGGCAGTATATAATGATGTTAATAGATTACTGGAATCCATAGGAATCGGATCGGATAAATGGAGTGTGCAGTTTCAGCAATTCATAGAGGCTTTGCCTGTACATGCAGAAGAACTGGATAGACAGGAGATAGAGGTTGAGGCTGGGAGTAATCCGGATAATCCATTCAATCCATCAGGAGAATTGGCCTATTGGTCTTCTACAGAAGCACGAAAAATTATTTACACATATTATTGGAATCATTTGAACTTAGTAGGGCACGATAAGCAACATTCGGGATTTTGGATATCAGGAGATACATATTATGGTCATGCTCATAATATGTTCCTGCAGGTCGCTTATGATTACGGAATTATATCGGGAATCCTGTTTTTGCTGATATACCTGTATAGTTTGTATAGAGCTTTTCGGTTATGCTTGAAAGGTAATTGGATTTGCATCGTTTTTTTACTTGCAATCCTATGCTTTGGTATGGCAGAGATGGTGCTTGTCAGCGGGCAGATTACGGTTCCGCTAATGGCGATTATGTTCTATTTTACAGGGCGGGACGGATATACTTTAAAACTTAAGAGCAGAGAAGTGTCGGAGAAAACTCAATAGCGTTTTATCCTGCATATCCGGAATGTAATCGTTGGCATATAGATACCTGGACAGTTCAGGGAAGAGAGCCAGGCAGGCATTACGCAATGGCTTGACAGGATGTGGATTTTCATTGCGGAAATAGGTGTAGCCATCTATTTCTATGTAGGAAATATAGTTAAACAGAAAAAGTAGAAGGAGACGATCGTTTCCTTCTTTTTTTTCGATATAATTTTTGATGAGAGTATAGGTGGCCTGGTCATCTATACTCTGCCATACCGGATCCGAACATACCGGAATAGCAGTTTTTAATGAATCCGTTGGATACTGATCCAAATATGCGGAATCCTGTGTGAAATAGTAGTCACGATAGAGCTTCATGGATTTAGCGGTAATAGGGTTTTTATAATACTTTTTATTGTAAAGAGAGGTCAGAAGGTCAATGTCCTCATTTCCTGTGAGGTCATTTTCGTGCAAAATGATTCTGAAATGGCTGACCATTAGGCTGGTGTACTGTGAAAAACCATGAGACTTTGCAACATAATTAAGAAAAGCATGCTGCAGAGGACGGTAAAGTGCAGTCGTTAATTTCCCGCGATTTGCATCAAAGGTGCGAAGCGTTTCCAGAAATGCAAAAAAACACTCCATGAGAATGTCTTCATAGTCAATAAAAGAACTGTTTGTGAAATAATTCCTGCATTGCCTTATGATATATGGCGTGTAAGCTTTCCATAAATATTCCAAAATCCGCTTAGATTCATCACAAGGAGATATGTAGGAATTATATTTTTTAATTAGCTCATGTTCTGGTATATTGTCATAAATACTGCTTTTTGATTTCATGATGAAGGTACTCCTGTATAGGGCATTTGTTCATAAGCGTTTATAGTTAATATATCATAGACATAATTTGGAGTAAATAATAATTTATGTATAAATTAACTGCTAAAATGCTTTTGTATTAAAAAAAATACAAAAAACACTTGCAAAATGGGAAAAGTATAATACAATACATATCATAGATGCCCAGGACGAACAGGAGTTAGTAAAGATATATAGAAGTTTATCAGATGAGAAAAGAAAGCAGTTGAGCACATATATAAAAATGCTCGAGTAATATAGTGGGAGTATATGATGGGAATTGAAAAGCTAGATGTATTAAATCGAGAAAAATTTATAGAAGAAGTAGTAACGCTGGCGGAAGTGACTTCAGAGAATAAACAGATTTGTTGCTTTAGTATCAATGGCCGCTGGGGATGCGGCAAGACATATGTACTTGATAAGATTGAAAAAGAACTATCAGTGATACAAAATGAGGAAACCGGAATGGATAGATATTTTATATGTCATTATGATTGCTGGAAATATGATTATTATGAAGAACCATTAATTGCTATTATAGCCGCAATACTTGATGCAACGGAAAGAGATAAAAAGCTATTAAATTCAAAAGTAGAGGATTCAGTTGGAATAGCAATCACGTTGGCAAAAAAAGCACTTATAACGCTGATTTCAGAGTTTTCAAAAAATAAAATAGGAGTAGATCTGGCTGATTTGATTAGCCAAACACTTGAGGAGAGTGGCGAGAATAGAAGAAAATGTGATAATAAAGTAAATGATTCTTTTTTCGATTTTAACAAGGCAATTCATAAAACACAGGAAAATATAAAAAAGATAGCTAATACAAGAACTATTGTTTTAATAGTGGATGAGTTAGATAGGTGCTTACCGGTATATGCTATAAAGGTATTGGAGAGATTACATCATCTTTTTGATGGAATGACAAATGTTGTAATGATAATAGCTATGGATAAGCAACAATTGAACCATTCTTTAATGCAAATATATGGAGAGAATATTGATACTGACAGATATTTAAGAAAGTTTGTTTCTTTTGAATTAACATTAAATAATGGCGAACCCAGCAATTATTTAAAAAAATATAAAACATATTCCTCTTTATTTGATATAACGAAAATTGATCAAAATATTATAGAAACTTTTTTTAAAGATATTTTTGAAGGAATAGATATTCGAACACAAGAGGAGATTTTCAAAAAGGCTGAGACAATGCACAGATTGGTATATGCTGGAAAAAGGGAAGATGCTTCAGAAATGCTATTTGAAATTCTCGTTCTGTGTTTTATGGAAAAGGAAAAGTCTGGAAATTTGGAATGTATTATTTATGATAATAAATATCGTAGTAATAGAAGACCATCTAATAACCCAGAATTTTTTAATAAAATTATAGAATATAGAAAGAATGCTGAGGAAGGAACACAATGGATTGTTGACGGAAGAACATATAAAGCCGTACAGGGAATAATAGGCAAAGCCTTTATCTTGGCAGCATCACTGTATTCAGAAATGAAGGAAAACAGATGTTACCCTTTCTATATTACGAATGGAAAGCAGATTGAACAAGCACACCTTATTCTAGCTAAAGAAGTTTATAAGCTTTTATGTTATTAGTAGAATGTTTTAAATATCAGAGGGGATAAAATGATTAATTTTCAAATTATAAATTCGATAATTGAGATGAATGGGGAAGGCTTTTTTCTGATTCCGGATAGTTGGGATGATTGGTTTGAATATGAAATATCATATACTTTATGGATAAATAATGATAGCGAGAGTAAACGTATTGGAAGAGTTAAAATTGCAGAAAAAAATCAAAGCTCCCGTAAGACGGAATTACCTCGAAAGTTTCAGACATTAGCGGGGGAATTTTTCTCAATAGGTTTTAACGAGGATTATTATGAAAAATTAAAACAGACAGAATTCCGAGAGCAAATTTTAAAATCACTTAATGATATTGCCTATAATTTGGACTTATATGAACACATAGAAGAGTTTCATGTAACAAAAGTTGCTATGATGCGTGAATACTCAAAATCAATGCTGAAAGGACAATTACATAGAATGGCATTAGGAGGAGCGAGACTTACAGATTATAATTTTTCCTATACGCTCCCTTCTTTAAATCCGTTAACAGAAGAAAATGTTGAAATGACGTTTGAAGTGAAAAGGAATAAGAGACCATCGAGTAATATTCATGTATTGATAGGAAAAAATGGTGTTGGAAAAACAACTGTGATAAAGAAGATGATATATGCATTGGAAAAGTGCGAGTCTGTTGAAAATGCAGGAAAAATAGAAAATGATTGGAGCGAGGATTTCTCTAATATAGTATATGTTTCATTTAGCGCGTTTGATGAACCCATATTAGAAGAAAATTTTGCTACGGAATTTGCTATTCCCTATAAATTTGTAGGTTTGGTTAATAATAAAAGCATTAAAAGCAGGGATACTTTGACAAAGGAGTTTGTTGATTGCAGTTTTCATTTTTATCAAAATGAATCTAAAATGCGCCTTTGGAATGAAACAATTGAATTGTTGGAATCGGATAATACTTTTTCAGAACTGGAAATTAAGACATGGATTGGTAAGTCTGTTGAAGGTGTAGGGTATGGAAAAATAAAAAATGCCATGAAAGCTGGGCAAAAATTAGATGCGGAAGAGCGAATAAACATATTGAAAAAGATACATAACGAACAAGTGTATCCGATGTTTTCTAAGCTTAGTTCCGGACATAAAATAATATTGTTGACTCTTGCAAATTTGATTGATTTAGTTGAAGAGAAAACGATCGTTTTTTTGGATGAACCGGAAGAACATTTACATCCGCCTCTGGTTTCTGCGTTCATTAAAGCGTTATCTAGTTTATTAATCTATAGAAACGGAGTTGGAATTATAGCAACACATTCTCCGGTTATAGTTCAAGAAGTGCCTAAAAAATGCGTATGGATATTGAAACGTTCGGGGGAATACTTAATACCGAGAAGACCGGCAATGGAAACATATGGAGAAAATTTAGGGGAATTGACTACAGAAATATTCGGTTATGAAGTAGAGAATTCTGGATTCCATAAGGAGCTCCAAGAAGTAACCAAAACATGTGATTCATATGAGGAGGCAAGAGAGATTTTTCATAATCAATTAGGAAAAGAGGCAAAATCTATATTACGTGCTTATATGTACCATAAGGGAGATGACAATGAAGAATGATAAAGTTAGAGAAACCTAAATTTGATCAGGGACAAATAATAAATGATTGCATAATGAATTTAAGAGAAGGAACATTAAAGCAACATATATCAGATAGTACCGATGAAATTATTAGAGAGAGTAAACAGTATGATTTAAAGGCATGCTCTGGAAACTTATCAAGTATTATGCCACGCAATAGTTTGAACGGTGGGGCAACCAAAGAAGATATGGTGAAAATTTATGATCAAAAATTTGCAAGTAAGGGACAAGGAGGAAGAAAATATTATGATTCAATTAAGCTTCTTGCACCAAACGACAGATGCCCATATTGTGCACAACGGGAAGTTAGTACTTTAGATCATTATTTACCTAAGTCTAAATACCCTATATATGCAGTGACTCCTTATAATTTGATTCCGGTATGCTCGGAATGTAATAAAAATAAGAAGGCCAGAGATTTTCTAAGTAGAGACGAAGAAATCATTCATCCGTATTATGATGATTTTACTGATGAAAAGTGGATTACCGCAGATATGATTGAAGGAGAACCTATTGCATTTGAATTTGATGTTAAATGTCCGGAGAATTGGGAAGAAACGAAGAAAAAAAGAGCACATAAACATTTTGATGAATTTAAATTAAATAAGTTATATAAATCATATGCTGCAGAAGAATTTCAAGGATGTCTTAATGGAATAAAACGTGTTTACAGACGAGGGGGAAAGGAATTAGCAATTGATGATTTAAACGAACAAATTGAAGATAGAAACATTATTCGAAAAAATACATGGCAGGCAGCAATGTATCAGGCTATAATAGAAAGTGAATGGTTTTGGAACACATACTTGCCGGGAGCAATTTAAAAGTGAACGATTTCATTGTGGAGAGAAGAAAGATTATGCGAGGTGCAGAGAATGGATCAGATAGCGGATGAAAGATTTGAAAAATTCAAGAAGATTGTGGAACAATATGGAACAAGAATGACACAGCAAGAAGTGGCTGATATGTTTCGAATGAATATAAGAGATGTGGCTAGGGTTACACAGTTAGCTAATTGCCATAATACCAGAAAAATTACAGGGGAAAATGTGAGAAAGGGAGAGACTATGAAGCCTATAGTTATTGCAGATGAACTGCAATTTCTAGACAAATACCCTATTGAAAATTTTAGGTAATAGTAAAGGAGGATTGCACAGACGGTAATTTGACAGGGAAGTATACATGGAGATTATAAGAAGAAACGAGCTGCAAGAGATTTTAGATCTGTTTAAAATGATTCCACATGGATAATTTTTGATAACAGGAGTCGCAGGAAGTGGTAAAACCTTTTTGCTAGGATTGTATTGTTTGGAGAAGTACTATATGAATAATTTGATGTATGCAATGGAACATTCATATTCTGAGATGAAAATAGAAATAGATCAAATATTGAAGAAGACAGATTATACAACCGAAGACGAGAACAGCATCTTTTATGCCGTAGGAAAGTGTCTTCATGCAATGTTAGATTATGCAGAACGTATCCGGAGTAATGATTTGGACAAGGATACACTGGATGCATTTAAATATGCTAATAATGGTTTAAAACATGGGATGGAAGTAGAAACGATCACAAAACCCACTGGCGGAATAACATTTCCTATTCAGTTTCCGCTTGAAATACCGGTCAGAAGGATTATATGGAAAGTAAAGTGGGATGCGAGGAGCAAACGCCAGGAGGAAATGTATCTAAAGCATCTTGATGGTAAAGATGTTGTGAGCACATGTGGAGGGTTTATAGAGCGATTGAAGGAATATTCAATATAAAAAGCAAGAGGTATTGCAGCCGTTGGTCATATCAGGATATTTCGTAATGGTCTTACGGTCATGACCGGTTTCAGTAATGATTTCAGGGATAGTTTACCCTTGCTCGTAATAGAGCTGTTGATAGAATGGATGTTTGGTATTTTTATTATACAAGAAACACACACAAATCCATTCTTGTGATTTCCCAGTTTCCGCTATCTTCCTTGTATGACATGTTTCAGGATCATACCTACGCAGAAGCATGCCTTGCACGCTTAATCAGCGGAGCTTACCGTTTGGAAATGAACGGTAAAAATATGCGAAATATGGAACCTATAAACAAGCAATAAACGGATAGTGCACCGCTGGTGCGAGCCTCTTACACCGCTGACGCGAGAAAGGGGCTCCGTTTATCCGAAATTTGCATATTAATGGATGCTACGCTATTTTTTGCAAATTGAAGACTTCTTTTATGATAAATGTTGTTTTATTTCGATAAAACGAAATGGAACTTGTGGAAAATCGAAATAATATACAAAAGAAAATGTATTATTATGTAGATATAGAGTTGATTTATGAGGCGTTGATAATATCGATTAGAAGAGAAAGCCTGGACGGCGTAAGGAGAAAAATGGATACAGAAAATATTTGTGACGAAGTTCTAAGTAGTGATGACAAGACAAAGAAAAAACGCAGTAGAAGAAATATGCCATTTGCAACAATGCCGGCAAGCGAATGCACAATTGTGCCGGAGAGCATATGGAAATATGCGGCAGGGCAGAATATTAGAAGGCTTACCCTGTTTGATCAAATGGGTAAGGCACCGGAAAGCGGTCCCAGCAGAACGTTGATTACAGCAGCGTCAAAATATGGATTTATAAAAGGTAGTACACAGTCAGAATATATTGAACTAACAGAAAATGGATATATAGCCTTTAACCCTGAAGAAAATGAAAAAAGAAGAATAAAGGCAAAATTTGAGATGATTGTACAAGGTAATGAATTTTTTAATGGATTGTATGAAAAATACAAAAATCTGAAATTACCGGTAAAATCGGTTCTAATAGATTCATTGGGAGAATTAGGGTTAGATGAGGTATATCGTGAAGAAGGAGCGGAACTCTTCGTTGAAAATGCAAGGTATATAGGAATTATTAAATTACTTTCAGGAGCAGAAAGAATTGTTCCTATAGAACAATTAATAGAGGAGACAGAAGGCACCAATATAATAGAGGGAAAAGACAGTACAGATAGAGATGGAAGCATACAAGTGAGTGGAACATCGGAATGGAATAAAATCTGCTTCTTTATTGCACCAATAGGCAGTGATGGGTCGGAAGAGAGAAAACATTCGGATTTGTTTTTAGAGAGTATTGTTGCTCCGGCAATAGAAAAATTCGGGTTCGAAGTTGTCAGGGCTGATAACATAAGTAAAGCAGGAATGATTACCAGTCAAATAATTGATTATATTGTAAATGCAGGATTGGTTATTTGTGATCTGTCATTTCATAACCCGAATGTTTTTTATGAATTATCCTTACGACATTCAACGAAAAAACCAACAGTACATATAATACGGAAAAAGGATGGAATCCCCTTTGACATAAATGACTTTAGAACAATAGTAATAGATGATTCGGATATCTATACATTAATTCCAGCAATCGAATCGTACAAAACGCAGATTACCCAGCAAGTAAGGCAAATGCTAGATGATCCTGAGTCAATAGATAATCCTATATTATCTTATTTGGAAAAAAATAAAATAAAACATTTCTAAACCCCGATCATAAGGATTGGCAATTGGGGGTGTGCAGGAGGATGAATTATGATTAGTAAAGATGAAAAACAACTTTTAGATGATATCCGAAAAGTTTTTTAAAAAAGGAATAGAAGGTAAACAAATAGTTATCCTTACTGCAGCGAGGGAATATTATCATAAGAAAAAGCGTTACTATTTAGAGGGAACCCCATATGTTGATTATAGGATAAGAACTTTATTTTCAAGAGATGATGCAGAGATATTAGTTAATAAATTAGATTCAAAAGCTCATTTGTAGACAAGAAGTGGCTGATATGTATGGGATGAACAAAAGACATGTAGCTAAGGTTACACAGCTAGATAACTGCCATAATACCAGAAAAGTCACATGCGAAAATGTAAGAAAAGGAGAAGCTATGATTCCTATAATTTTTGCATACCAATTATATTTTTTAGACAAATACCCTATTGAAAATTTCAGGTAATGTAAAATATGTATACAAAGCGGACAAAAGATAAACGAAGGAGTCTGGATGGAAGCTGTTGCTAATCTGCTGGAATTGATAGTGGAGCTTTTGAAGCGGAATTATAAAAAGCCAAAACTTTGGGTTGGAATAAAAGGAACTCTGATTTTTGAGTTCCTTTTTGCGTTATTATGCAGTTTACGGAGTCCAACGGTAAACTGTTACTGACCTCATGAGCTGCCAAAGATTTGCGCACATAAACTTTCATCGAATTGACTGCTTTTCTATTATGTCGATTAGATATTATCTATTGAAAACCGCCGGAATAACGTAATACTTAGTGCAAATAACGAACTCCATGATTTGGATTTTATATAGTATCATAAACATATAGGCAGATTCGCATCACGTGAAAAAAGTTTTTTGTAAGATTTTGTCAATCCTTGCCATGTATAAAGTAGAGGACTCTAATATTACAGGACAAGGTGGGAGCAAAATGTATAATATCGAAGCAAAATGTGTAGAATTGTCAAGGAAATTTAGGGAAATAAGCGAAGCTAACGGAAGTACACCGTATAAGCTTGCGCGGAAAGCGGGCATTTCTTCCTCCACAATAAGTGGATTCTTGAAGGGAAAATCAAAACCAAGAATAGATACTTTATTAATCATTTGTAATCAGCTGGGGATATCTATGACAGAGTTTATGGAAGAGCGAGAGAGCATGGAACAGTATGCCCGGGACGAACAGGAGTTAGTAAAAATATATAGAAGTTTATCAAATGAGAAAAGAAAGCAGTTGAGCACATATGTAAAAATGCTCCAGGAATATAGTGGGAGTATGGATGGCTGAAAAAGCTACGGAACAAATTGATATTGTGGCTGCAACACGTTATACATAAAAACGTAATCATTGCTTAATTTGTTCTTTTGGAAGTTTAACTTTACAACTAGAGAAAGGTGGTTTTTATAGATGGCTAGAGCAGTATACATTGGGGATCAGTATCGTATGATTGAAAAAATCTCACGGGAAGGCAACATGGCAACGGTATACAGATGCAAAGATGATTTTGATAAAGAATATGCAATAAAATTATTTGATAAGCATATTGGAGACGAAAATATCGAAGATTTTCAAAAGAGAAGTTTTAATAGAGAGGTTGAAACGTTACAAAGAGCTCAGCATGAAAATATTGTTAAAATTTATGATCATGATTTAGATGATAATTTGAATAAATTTTATATAGTGCTTGAATATGTAAAAGGCAGGAACTTTAACGAAGCATTTGAGGATTTATGTGGGTATGATGAATTCTCTAAGCTGGAGTTGATGGATAAAGTATTGGTTGGCATTGAATATCTTCATAAAAAAAATATTATTCATAGAGATTTAAAGCCTTCCAATATTATGATTAATGAAAATGGAATAGTTAAGATAATTGATTTTGGTATCAGTAAAATTACAGATACATTTTATAGTGACTATACTGTTGGATGCTTTTCAACGCCTAGGTACCGTTCACCGGAACAGGCTAAGGGAGAGGAAGCAACATGTCAAAGTGATATATATTCTCTTGGGTTAGTTTTTTATGAAATATTTAAGAAAGAAAAGCTAACTGATGATACGAAATTGGATATAAGTAATTTGCCAGAAGGTATCCAAAATATACTATGTAAGATGTTAAAGCCTGAAACGACCCAGAGATATAAAAATGTGACTGATATTAGAAATGATATTCTTCATATTCAGTCGATGATAAAACAAACAAAATTTATTTCTTTTGGCATTACAAAGAATGTATCGAAACTTTTGTTTCAATATCAATATATTCAGAGAGATGAAATTGCATTTGCGGCCGTTGCATTAAAAAAGGATTTGGAAGGTAGAAGCTATTTGGAAAGCCATAGAGAAGAAGGAAATTCTGATATTTCATATAATATTTATGGTAGACAGTTCTATCTGATTTGTAAAAAGGATAATTTAAATACAAATAGACTCACCGTGGTTCATATCAGGTTTATTAATAGTGCGGAGCTTTCTGCAAGAAAAGAGACATCATATGAAATACCATATAGAATTGATGTAAAAGCTTCTGCATCTAATCTTATGTCTATAAATGAAATCGGAGCCAATACTTTAATTGATGAACTCATGGAATTCGAGATGGAAAGAGATTCAGCGAGAGCTGATAGCCTTCGTACAAAAGATATGGCAGCAAAATGGGAGAGCATACTTGAATTGCAAAGAAAAAAACTGGATAGGGAGAAAGCGATTCTAGGATATAGTAGCTTCAAAGTTAATGAGGCTGATAGCTCAATTGAAGTATATTTGGGAAAAGAAATTCCAGTTGATAATGTCAAATTTGGACCAGATGATATGCTTCGTATGACTACAAAGAAAAATGACAACTTAGAGTCTGATGTTGGATATATGAGAGATTATCATAGAGGCATACTTACAATTGATTTATGCGCAAATGCCTATATTGATAATATCGCAGCAACCGGTGTTATTTGTATTAATAAAAAATTACAGGATATTGCAATCAAGAGACAGAGATTAGCTCTTAAAAGCGTACGTTTTAAAGAAAATGCCAATCCAATGATCAGTGAAATAATTTTTGATCCAAAGAAAGCAACATCGAAAAACAATGAATTGTTAACAAAAGAGGTATGTCATTCCGATTTGATGGATGATTCAAAACTTAGAAGTTTGGAAAAAGCATTAGCGGCGAATGACTTATTTTTGCTACAAGGACCTCCGGGAACAGGTAAAACTACATTTATAAGCGAATTGGTTTATCAGATTTTAGACAGAAAACCTGATAGTAAAATACTTATTGCATCACAGTCGCATGTGGCGGTAGACCATTCTTTAACAAAGATAAAAGAATCAATGCCAAATGTGCAGTTGATTCGTATTGGTATTAAAGAAAAATTATCTGAATCCGTTGCCAATTATACATTGGATGCATTTAGAAGAGATTGGATCAAAGATGTGATCAGCAGATGTAAACGAGCTCTTAGTGAATATAAAAAGGAAATAGGGTTAGATGATAGTCTTCAGGAAAAGAATACTATCATTTTAGAGATTGAACAGTTAATGGCAACGATTTCTGATATTGATTGTGAATTGGAAGAGGTAGAAGCGGAAAAGGATAAAATAGATATCATGAATGGTAAATGGTCATATGTAAATGAAACTATTGCAAATATGAAGTCTATTGTAAAAACTAAAACTAATTCAGTCACAGAACATGAACTTAATGACATTATTGATTCGTTTACTACAGATCTTACTAATTTAAATTCAAGATTGGGCGATTTACTTGAAGAATCTATTCAACTTTCAGAACAGAAAGAAACTCTTGATAAGAAATTATGGCAGTTATCATCTGTAAGAGAGTCTAAAGAACAGGATGCCAAAGATTGGAAAGCAATGCTTGGAGTATCATCTGATGAAGAACTTGCCGGTATAAAAAAAGAAATTCAAGATTTAATAAAAGAAGGACAGAGCAAATATGACCGTTATGCTAAAGTTGAAGGGTTATGTAAAGAGTGGATTGATAGAGTAAAACTAGGAGATGGACTTCTACAGGAAAGCCTTATGGATGCGTCTATTGTTGGGGCAACATGTCTCGGTATAGCCAGCTTAAGTGCAAATGCTGATATGAAATTTGATTGGGTAATTGTTGATGAAGCAGGAAAGGCAACTCCTACTGAAATTCTTGTTCCTATCAGTTTAGGAAAGAAGATCGTTTTAGTAGGAGATCATAAGCAACTGCCTCCAGTTGTAGATGAAACTTTGCTTGAAGAAGATGAGACAAACACAATTGATAAGAAGGATCTTGAAACAAGTTTGTTTGAATATATGGAAGGCGAATTAAACGATGATTGCAAGAGTGTTTTGAATCAACAATATCGTATGAATCCGGTAATAGGTAATTTGATTAGTAAAATGTTCTATGGCAATGCATTAGAATCAAAAACCAAAAAGGAAGAAAAGACTATTCCATTAAAAATATATGAAGACAAACCATTAGTTTGGCTATCAACAGCTTTAAGAACAGATAATACAGAAGAGCCAATAGGAAAAACATTTAGAAATAGTTGTGAGGCAAAAATAATCTTTGAACAATTGATTGAGATTGAAGAAGAGTTGAAGGAACAGAGATTATATAAAGAAGTAGGAATAATTGCAGGATATAAGGCACAGAAAGAAGCACTTAGAAGGCTCTATGAATCCCAATATTCTGAAAGATTTCATTATATCAAAGACATTGATATCAATACCGTTGATGCATTCCAAGGTCGCGAAATGGATATCATTTTCTATAGCGTAGTAAGAAGCAATAGTGAAGGCAAATTAGGTTTCTTACAGGATGTAAGAAGACTTAATGTTGCATTTTCACGGGCGAGAGAACTTCTTGTTGTTGTAGGTAATCATCATTCTGTTACAAAGAATATTCGGCTAAATGGTGAAGAGAATCCATTTGTTGGTATCATGACATATATCTATGACAATGAAGATGATTGTATGTTGAAGGAAGTAGAGTAAAATGACAGTTGAAGAACTTGCAAAAAAGTATGCACATTCTATACCAAATTCAAAATTAGTAAAATATTATGAAGCAGCAGTACCACAATATTGCATGGATATGGTTCTTACTATGGAAAAAGAAAAACCGTTATCACTTTTACAAGAATTTATTATGAAGTTTGTTTCGGAAGGCATAGATGATGTAAATGAGATCTACAGATTTCTTGGACTGACTAATTCATGCGTAAATGATGCGTTAGCTATATTAAAAGAAGCCGGACTTGTTGCTGTGGATATTTATAATCAAAAAATAAAATTAACAGATAGGGGAAAAATTGCATTAATTAGTGCAAAAAAGATTGTACCTGAGGATGTTGAGTACAAAGTATTTATGGATGGATTTACTGGTGAAGTCTATATGGACACTTTGAAAAAATATCAAAAAAAAGAACTTAGAAATTATTCCATGCTGCCTATAACACCTAATATAGAAACACCTAATTTGCAAGATGTTAAATATGATGAAGTAAAGGCAGCAATCGCAAAATTTAGAAAAGCTAATGTATATGCAAATGACAAACTGGAAGGAACGCTGCTATCAGTTGCTAGAATGGAAAAAGTGTATACTGAATATAATAAGGTTTCAATTCTGGTGTATGTTAATAAATCAGATGACTTTGAATTAAGAGTTTTTGAAAAACAGTCAAGGCGTCAAGATTATGAAAATATTCTTCTTCAAATGTATAACAAGAATACAAGAATATTTGAATTTGATACTAAAAAGGTAATTGATGAAGTTTCTGATCCTGTATTTATGAATATCATTTCAGAGGATATCAAAGATGAAGCAAAAGCATACACCCAGCGTTTGATGGAAATTGACAAGGAACTTACACAATTACAGACCCAAATTACTGTATATGAAAATCAGACAGACGAAGATGAGATTCAAGATGTTAATGCCGTTGAAGAAGTTGCTGAACTAAAAAAACGTATTACGGAGATGGAAGAAGAGAAAAATACAGCAACTAGAGTATTATCTACATATGACCATAGACCATTGCTTATCAGAGCTTTAACAGAAGTTCAGAACACGGTTGTTATTATTTCACCCTGGATAAAACGTGGGGGAATGGATAATGAAGTACTTGACTTGATTGAAAGAGCAATAAAATGTGGCAAGAGAGTTGTTATTGGATATGGAATCAGTGAACAGGAAGACTCGGATAGACGTATTATTGAGCGTTTACAGGATTTGGCTTCAAAGAATTTTAAAGGAAAGTTAGAGCTTAAAGCATTAAATAATACACATGAAAAAGTACTTATTATGGATAATAAATTTATTGTTATTACAAGCTTTAACTGGTTATCATTCAAGGGAGACCCAAGACTGGGATTTAGACAGGAGACCGGCATTTATACAGAATCAAAGGAAACCATAAAATCTATGAAGGACAATTTAGCTCGGGATGATAGATTAGGAATGAAACTGTAAAGGTGATTATAATTATATGGCATACTTACAAATAGATACGGAATTAAAAATTCCCAAAGGGAATTTTGCATTTATTCAAGACAAAACCGGTGATGAAGACTTGTTTAAAAAATTTTATGAGGCAGAAAAAATACTAAAAGTTAATTACGTAGATTTTGCACATAAAATTCGTGTAGCATATGAGAAATTTGCATTGCATGAAGAAACATCAAAAAGAATGCGGAGACCTGAATATGCTGAAAAATCTGTATGTGAAATACAGAAAGAAATTATAGATGAAATCACCGCGTATGGTTCAACATTAAACTATAAGAAAATTATTATTCGGTTAACAAGAGACAGGGCTGTTGATTTTATTCCCATGCTTGAAAAACACGATTTTAATAGAGCATTTAGAAACGATGCAGATGGAGTAAGAGCAATAAAGAATTACATTCAGTTTGTCTATAATTTTGCAAGTATGAGTTCGCACGTCAATCCAAATATGTTGGAAATGTATGTTCCTAACAGAGAAAATTGTTTAAGAGTAATTAACTCGTTTCATGATTTCCTTTGTACATATTATGGGGTTGATAAGAGATTTGATAGTACACTGATTCCAATTAAAGATTATATTCCTGTGCCTAAAAACGTTTGTGAAGCAATGGGGTTATCGCTGGATGTAGGGAAATTTCTTTTTGTTAAAGAGAACAAGGAGAAATGTGCCTATTTTATTTTCTCTTCTGATATTGAATCAATTTCTTTGTCACAACGCAGAGATATCGATACGATCAATAAGCTTTGGGAAGAAAATTTTGATGATCCCGTGAATGTGATTCGCCAGACGGAGAATATTAGCGGCAGCAATGGAGATTACAAGTTTCAAGTATATTCATTGCCGAACAAACCACTAAGATTAACGAAAGAAATGTTATCAGAGCTGTCTATGGATGAAAAATTGGATGTTATTAAAGGACTATGCCGTGGAGTGATGTCATTACACAATTATGATCCCCCTTTTTATCATCGCAATATTTGTCCGGAAGCTTTCTACATATTTAACGTAAAAGGGAAATATAAGGCTTTATTAGCAAAATTTGACTGTACAAAAGATAATTCAGATGATGCCATTTATACTGTATTTAATAATGTAGAAAAGAGAGCAACAAATCAAAATACAAATCAATTTTTTGCTCCAGAAGTTTTGAAATCTGACATGGGTAAAGGTGTTGATTGGAGAAAGGCAGATATTTATTCCTTAGGAAAAACATGTCTATTTATATTGACTGGAGACATTATATCTGAGAATTATGAATTCATTCTTGATGCAAGTGATATTTCTGATGCCGCAAAGTTAATATTGTTGGAAATGTTATCAGTAAATCCAGCCGATAGACCCCAAATTGAAGATTTATTAGATTCTATGGAGTAAAGTTGTTGTCAGTTGAAAAAAAGAAAAAGAGAGAGCACCAACATCTCTGTTACAAAGTGATGCAGAAATACAGAAGTACAGAGGTACAGAGGGTAGATGATGATTGGTTAGGACGATTTATGGATAAAACAAACAAGTTTGGAATCGTATTGTGCAATAGAAGCCGGAAAGATAGAAGGGCTTGGGGATAAATAGTGATATTAGATGGATATATAATTTACCTCTGAGGTAAAACGATAATTGACAAATTGAACTTTGAATGATACTATAAATTTACCTCAAAGGTAAAAATGAATGAGGTGCTCATTGAATATAACATATAAAAATAAGAAGCTTGAAAAAGTGTGTATGGATGCAAAATTATCTGATAGAACATATGGGAACGAAATGTCGGAAAAAATTCAAATGCGTATAGATGAAATTAGGGCAGTTGATACTGTAGAAGAAATGATTACATATCACATTGGTAGATGCCATGCCTTGATGGGAAATCGCAAGGGACAATATGCAGTAGATTTGGTACATCCGTATAGATTGGTTTTCGAAAAATGTGGTAAAGAAATTCAGATAGCACATATAATGGAAATAGTTGATTACCATTAACGAAGAGGAAAGGGAATAGGAGGTAGCACTATGGTGAGAAGTCGCAGTTTTATCGCAACACCACCTGGAGCAACAATTAAGGAGCAACTTGCTGACAGGGGAATGAACCAGAAAGAGTTCGCTGCAAGGATGGATATGTCCGAAAAGCATATTAGCAAACTCATTAATGGAGAGGTTCAGTTAACTCCTGAGGTGGCTGTAAGGCTGGAAATGGTGTTAGGTATACCCGCAAAGTTTTGGAATAATTTGGAGGCAACTTATAGGGAGAAGCTAATAAAGGTAGAAATGGAAAATGCAATGGACGAGGATGAAATATTAGCAAAACGGCTTCCATATAACGAAATGGCAAAATTTGGATGGGTCCCAGAAACCAGAGATGCAAAAGAAAAAGTAATTTATCTTAGAAAGTATTTTGAAGTTGTAGAGTTATCTTTATTGGAAAATAACCAAATAACCAGAATAGCATGTAGAAGACTTGCAATAACAGAAAAAAGCGAATTTGCGTTGTTAGCATGGGCGCAGGAGGCAAAAATAGTAGCACGTAATATAGAAACCCAGCCAATTAATATCAAAGGTTTAATAAGTATTATCCCCGAGATTAGGAGTATGACTGTCTTGAAACCCAAAGAATTTTGCACGAAAATGAAGGAGATACTGGTAGAATGTGGCATAGCACTTGTTTTTTTACCACATTTGAAAGGTTCTTTTTTACAGGGAGCATCATTTATGGACGGAAATAAAATCGTTGTAGGACTCACAGCCAGAGGGAAAGATGCAGATAAGTTTTGGTTTAGTTTATTTCATGAATTGGCACATATTGTCTTAGGACATATAGGGCAGATGAATGGGACGACAGATCAAGATGAGGAGGATGCTAATATATGGGCAAGCAATACCCTGATTCCGGAAAAAGACTTTGAAGAATTTAGAGAGAAAACAAATTTTTCATCAACAAGTATTCAGTTATTTGCTAAATCGTTGGGGGTCGCTCCTGGTATTGTTGTAGGAAGATTGCAGAATGAGGGATGTATTAGCCATAACATGTTAAATGATTTAAAGGAGCATTATGAAATAGTCGTGTAGGAATACCGAAAACAACGCCACTCATAAGGGTGGCGTTGTTTTTGAGCAATGGCTAAGAATTTGACGTTTACATTATTTCTCTAAAACATTTGGATACCTTGAAATCAGTTATCTGAAATGTTATATTGAATCATAACAAACGCTTAAAAAATAAAGAGAAAAGTTATTATTATCCGGTAGGATGGGAGACACGCAGACCATGACAGAACAGAAAAAAAGGTATACGATCCTGGGCATATTTGTGGCAATGTTCCTTTTTGGAGCTTTTTTCCTGCGGGAGACAGGTGTTTATTTTGACGAGCATTCGGAAGAAGAGATTCTGTATATGAATATCTTGCAATATGGTGAGACGTTACAGATTTCGAAGATCACAAATTGGTTTCAATGGAAGGATGGGTATCGCCCGATCTGCGAATCTATAGAAAGAGATCATGGCAGTGCGCCGTATTATCTGTGTGTACCGTTATTAATGAAGCTGGAGCAGCATCCGGAAGCGGCCAGGCTGCAGAGTGATGTATGGCATGCGTATACGTATGCACTGTTTTTCCTGGGTGTGATTTATATGTATCGGTTGTTGTGGGAGCTGTTCCGGGACAGAAGGACAGCACTGTTGGGAACACTTATGCTGTTTCTGACACCGAGGATATTTGCGGATGGATTATACAACAATAAAGATTCCGTATTGATGTCCCTGATCATTGTGATGTTATTTTACGGAATCCGCTTTTTGGAGCGTAAGGATTTCAAAAATGCATGTCTGCTGGGAATCTGCGCCGGATTCTGTGGGAATCTGAAGATCAGCGGGATCTATGTTTTTGCAATGATTGGCGGGTTTTATCTGCTGATCCTGACGAAAGAGAAAAAGTGGAGCGGGAAAACTTTTTTCGTGGGACTTACGGCAACAGTTGTCGGTTTCGTGAGTTATTTGGCATTGACTCCGGCTATCTGGGGGCAGGGATTTCATTTGTGGGAATTCCTGCTGTGGAACCTTTCAAACAGTACGAACTTTTCCAGAATGGACGGTAAGGTATTGTTTGACGGAACATGGTATGTGCATTCCACGAATCCTCTGCCATGGTATTATCTGCCGAAACTGATCGCCCTGACGATTCCGGTCTATCTTAGTGTTCTGCTGTGGAGCAGTATCGGCATCTGGATCTATAAAGGCAGAAAGCATCAATGGGATTTCGCGGATCGTAGCTATCCGCTGTTCGCACTGACCTCCGGGATTCCGGTGCTGGCCGCAATGCTGTGCGATCCGAATCTGTACAACGGGTGGCGGCATATGTATTTTATCTATGGACCGATGATCGTGATGATGGCTTATGCAGTGAGATATCTGTTGCAGCAACCGGCAATCCGTGCGAGAAGGATTGCAACTGCTATGCTGGTGGTGCTCATAGGATGTAACGGAGTGGGAATTGCACTGACGGGGCAGAGCTCCAGCGCTTATACGAATATTTTGGCAGGTGGTGATGCCTGTGGACGGTACGAGATGGATTATTATGGTGTGACGGCGAAGAAGATTCTCAAAAGCCTTGTGGACCGGTATGGTGAGATTTGGATCAGATCGGACGGCTGTGGGGCCACGATCGTGAATTATTATGTGTTGCCGGCAGAATACCGGGAGAAGATCCGGCTGGTATCTTCACAGGAGGAGATACAGGCTGCCATGGACCAGGGGAAACTGGTACTCGGATGTGTGAATCCGAGTTATGATATCCTGCCGGAGGGAGAGGATGTCGTGTGGCTGGAAGATTGGAAGGCCTGGGGCAATACCTATATGAAGATTCGCAAATATTAAATAATGTGGTATGATGAGATAGTAAAGAGCAGAGAGGACAAGCTATGAATATTATACTTTTGTCAGGTGGCTCCGGGCAGCGTCTGTGGCCTTTGTCCAATGAGATAAGATCCAAACAGTTTATTAAGATATTTCATACAGCAGACGGCGGTCTGGAATCCATGGTGCAGCGGGTATGCCGTCAGATACGGGAAGTAGACCCGGAGGCACAGGTGACGATCGCCACTTCCAAGTCCCAGGTGTCGTCTATTTACAGTCAGCTGGGGCAGAATGTTGGGATCAGTGTGGAACCCTGCAGACGCGATACTTTTCCTGCAATCGTATTGTCCGTAGCTTATCTGAAGGATGTGCTGGGGGTAGCGGAAGCGGAACCGATCGTGATCTGTCCGGTGGATCCTTATGTGGAGACGGCTTATTTTCAGGCGCTACAGGCATTGTGCGATCGCGCGGGAGAGTCTGAGGCGAATCTTGTGCTCATGGGGATCGAACCCACGTATCCCAGCGAAAAATACGGTTATATCATACCGGAGACGGCGGACGAGCTGAGTCGTGTAACGATGTTCCGGGAGAAACCGACGAAAGAAGCCGCAGAGGAATATATTGCAAAAGGTGCTCTGTGGAACGGCGGTGTGTTTGCTTTCCGGTTAGGCTATGTGCTGAAACGTGCCCATGAACTCATAGATTTTACGGATTATGAAGACTTATTTCAGAAGTATGATACGTTGCAGAAGATCAGCTTTGACTATGCCGTGGTGGAAAAAGAGCCTGCCATAGAAGTGATGCGTTTCGCAGGGACCTGGAAGGATCTGGGTACCTGGAATACGCTGACGGAGGCCATGGACAGTCAGTGCGTCGGACAGGGGGTTCTGAACGACACCTGTGAAAATGTGCATGTGGTGAATGAACTGAATGTACCGATTCTGTGCATGGGATTGAAAAATATGGTCGTGGCGGCCAGTCCGGAGGGAATCCTGGTATCGGATAAGGAGCAGTCGAGCTATATCAAACCTTATGTGAATCAATTTGTTCAGCGGGTAATGTTCGCCGAAAAATCCTGGGGGAGCTTCCGCGTTCTGGATGTGAAGGATCACAGCATGACGATCAAGGTAACATTGAATCCGGGACATGGGATGAATTATCACAGTCATGATTTCCGCGATGAAGTATGGACGGTCATTGCCGGAGAAGGCCGGGCAATTCTGGACGGTGTGGAGCGGCCGGTGAAGCCGGGCGATGTCCTGACTATGCAAGCAGGCTGTAAGCATACGATCATTGCGGATACGGAACTGCAGGTGATCGAAGTGCAGATCGGTGCAGAGATCAGCGTGGATGATAAGCACAAGTATGAATACCGGAAGGATTAAATATTACGATGACTATGACTGCGAAGAAGAAAAAAATACTGTTCTGGTCCGTGTTGATGCTGGCGATCATTCTGCGGTGTATCCGGTTTGGCTCAGTGCCGGATGGGATCAACCAGGATGAAGCCATGGGAGCCATGGATGCATGGGCACTATCAAAATACGGTACCGACCGCTACGGCACGTTTCTGCCGGTTCATTTTGAGGCCTGGAAATACAGTCAGATGAGTGTTCTGCTATCCTATTGTATGGTTCCGTTTATCAAGGTGTTTGGCTTTAGCACTGTGACAGTGAGACTGCCGATGCTGCTGGTATCCTGTGGGGCGGTTGCACTGGTATATTTAGTGTCGGAAAAGCTGTTTGATGAGAGGATTGCTTTTATAGCGATGCTTTTGACGGCGGTGAATCCCTGGCAGTTCATGCAGAGCCGCTGGTCGTTGGACTGCAACCTGTTCCCGCATGTATTCTTATTGGCATTTTATCTGCTGTTGTTGGGACTGGAGAAAAGACGGTATTTGTATTTATCCATACTCTTTTTCGGCCTGACATTTTATTGTTATGGAATAGCGGCGTACTCCGTCACGGCATTTTTGTTTGTGCTTTTTATATGGTGTCTGTGGAAAAAGCAGCTGAAATTCCGGGAGGGGCTGCTGTGTGCGGTAATATTTACGCTGGTGGCTTTGCCGGAGGTGATCGTGCTGGCGATCAATGCGTTGCATTATGGTAAAAGCATTGAAATGCCCCTTTTCACCATGCAATTTTTCCCGGATAGTATCAGAAGTGCAGACATACTGTTTTTGAATTTTTCCTTTGCACAGCTGGGCAGGAATGCCTGGGCATTATTCAGCAGGGTGTTCCTGCAGCTGCCGGACATTTTCTTTAATTCGATTCCGGCGTTCGGACCCTTATATCATGTGTCGATACCGTTTGTATTGATCGGGATCATCGTATTTACGATTCGCCTTTTTAAGGAGAAACAGATTGAAAAACAGACGCAGATGCTGGCTCTGTGGGGATTCCTCATTACCGGGATCTGGGTGGGCCTGATCACCTTTGAAGTGAACATTAACCGTGTGAACATTATCTTCTACCCGGTGATCCTGCTGTGTGCTTACGGCATTTCACTGGTAGTGGATAAATTCGGAAAGCTTTTCCCGGTCATTGTAGCTGCGTATGCAGTCAGCAGTGTGCTGTTTTTCGCAACGTATTTTACAGAGTATGCGGAAGAGAGCAGACACTATTACAACAGGGATTTCTTAGATGCCGTGTCTGAAGCTGACAGCATGGAAGAATACGACAGCCTGTATATTACGGGTAATCTTGGCTGGCAGTTTAACCAGTTAGCTACGGAGATCCTGACCCAGTATGCCTGCAGAATAGATGCCCGATACTATCAGAGCGAGGACTACGCACAGCGTTATCAGTACATTTATCCTGAGAGATCCGGAGCGGAACTGGCGGAGTTCGTTGGGGATGGCCTGATGGTACTCCACGAGGACGAACTGCAGTATCTGCAATTCCCCTATGAAGTGATCGACAGGGTGGGAGAGTATTTCCTGCTCACGGTAGACAAGGATTGAGAGGACGGAGTATGTAATTAACGAGAATGATCCAGTGTTGCGATCAGGGCGGTTCCGAAGAGGAATCGTCCTTCTTCGTTAAGGTGTACGGCATCTGCCAGATAGTCGGCAGCGTTATCCGCTGTGACGCCTAACCGGTGGTAGGTATCGTAGAAGGGAACGCCCATTTGGTCTGCCACATCAGCGGCGCCCTGTACATAAGCTGTCAGCGTACTGCCTGCCTCGCCGTGAAGCTCTGTACCGTTTTCAAAAAAGGTAATATAATTCGGAGCTGCTAACAGGATAAGCGCATCGGGATAGGCTTCCTGTAAGCTGCGGATTCCTGTTCGGAGTGCGCCGCAGTAGGTCACCGTGTCGTAAGGATCTTCCGGATCATCCACGGCATAGCCGGAAAAGTAATCATTCAGACCATAATTGATCACAAAGCATAATCTGCGCCCCCGGTGATCGTCATTCAGATAAGCTTCCAGGGAGGTACGATAGACAGTGTCTTCCCTCAGAACAGTGGGATCCTGTTTCAGAAAGGTATCGACAGCGATGACAAAGCTCATGGCAGCTGCAGGATCGTCGGTAGCAGGATCCTTGGAGGCAGTAGCTCCGCCCTGGGCACAGTTGTACACATGTGCGCCCGAAAAACCATTGACGACACCGGGGATGGAAAAACTTCCGGTGTAGTTGCCGATGACGCTGTCACCGAAAAAGACAACAGACAGATCGGACAGATCGGGATATACCGTAGAAGCTTCTTTTTCTTCCGCTACCATATCATTTAGCATGGATTCCAGGGTATCCGCATTTCCCGGTGTAATGACCATGGCTCCGTCACAGAAAGTGAACATGATCAGTTTCTGTGCTACCGCATCATTATAATGCAAGTCATCCAGATAGTTTCCCGGATTGTTGATCAGCCAATGGGTTGCTCCGGGAAAGTACATGGTAACATTGGAATACCCGTTGAGAGTGGAGACGAGGGACTTACAGGTCGTCATCCACAGCGTTCTGGTCTCATCGGTCTGAGCAAGCCAGTATTGCATGGAAGGTGCGGGATACAGAATCTCGAAGCTGACCTCGGGATGTGCTTCCACATAGGGCAGCAGGTATTGGTTCAAATCCCTGTTCCAGTGGCGCAGCTGCTTATTGCTGTGCTTCCAGAGGGCCAGCGGATCCAGACCCAGATAGATATTGGTGATCCCGTTGCTGGCCGAAAATGCTGTGTCTAAATAGTCTGCAACATCATGCAGACTCTTGGCAGTATTTTCGCATTTGATGATCGTAAGGCCACGGAATGTGGAGAAATCTTCTTCGTGAAATACTTCAGGACTGTACATGGACAGAAAAATACCCTCATAAGATTCTGATCGCATCCGTTGCAGATCAGAGTAATAGCTGTCTGAATGATGGGAAGAAACAGAACGGATAATGATAAATATGATCAGGCAGATGATGAGCAGTAAGGTAACGGCGATCATCCGGAATGCCGACTTTTTATTATGCATGGCAGACTCCTTTGGGGCAATAGGTATGAAAGACAACGCTCATTATATCATTTTCCCCGGGAACAGACAACAGATAGTGCAAAGTTTTCCGGTGTTATGCCGCAACTCGGAATGTTGTCTTTCCGTAGGAGTTATGATAGAATGTAACTATTCAGTGCCAAGGCGATTCTGCCAATGAGGTCCTGAATGGTTACAGCAATACAAACTGTTTGGAAATGAGGAAAATAATAATGGAAAATAAAGAAGAACTGGCTATTTTCGGAGGAAAACCTGTACGAGAGAATAAAATTTTCTACGGACGGCAATATATTGACCAGGCAGATGTGGACGCGGTGGCAGCAGTCATGACCAGCGACTACATTACCTGCGGACCTAAGGTGAAGGAGCTGGAGCAGCATCTGTGTGAACTGACCCATGCAAAATACGCCGTTGTGGTATGTAATGGTACCGCTGCACTGCATCTGGCGGCGCTGGCAGCAGGCTTTGGAGAGGGAGATGAGGTTATCGTAAGCTCGATCACTTTTGCTGCATCCTCCAACTGTGTATTATATGCGGGTGCGAAGCCTGTTTTCGCAGATATTGATCCGGAGACCTACAATATCGATCCGGCGTCCATCCGCAAGCTGATCACACCCAGGACGAAAGCGATCGTTGCGGTAGATTTCACCGGTCAGGCAGTGGAGCTGGATGAGATCCGGGAGATCTGTAAGGAGCACGATCTGCTCCTGATCGAGGATGCCGCGCATGCCATCGGCACGAAATATAAGGGCCAGCCTGTGGGAAGCTTGGCAGATATGACCTGCTTCAGCTTCCATCCGGTCAAGACGGTGACCGGCGGAGAAGGCGGCGCCATAACGACTAATGATGAGAAGCTGTATCGTCATCTGATGCGGCTGCGTACCCACGGCATTACGAGGGACCCGGAAGAAATGGTACATCCCACCGATGCGCTGTGGTACAACGAGCAGGTAGAGCTGGGCTTCAATTATCGTATGACGGATTTCCAGGCGGCACTGCTATTGAGCCAGTTGAAGAAGCTCCCTGCATTTGAACAGCGTAGAAAAGAAATCCATAAGCGTTATAATGAAGCGTTCGGCAAAATGCCGGAACTGATCCTGCAGAAGGAGATCCCGGAGTCTGACACGACCTGGCATCTGTATGTGCTGCATCTGAATCTGGAGAACCTGAACTGCGACAGGAGGCAGTTTTTCGATGCGCTGTATGCGGAGAATACCTGCCCTCAGGTGCATTACCTGCCGGTCTACTGGCATTCCTATTATGAGAAGCTGGGATATCAGAAGGGACTGTGCCCCAATGCGGAGAAGTATTACAACGAGGTGATGAGTATTCCTCTGTATTACGGATTGACGGATGACGATGTGGAAGATGTGATCCATGCAGTGAAAAAGGTGGTAGCTTATTACACGAAGCTGAAATAAGATCCGCAATGGGCGGAGCCGTGCCGGATCATGGGAAATGCCCGATCTGTGCCGGATCATGGGGAATGCCCGTAGCTGTGCCGGATCATGGGAAATAGCGGAATGAATCAGAAAGTGGCAGGGAACGGTATTTTGAAAGAAAATAAGAAAAATTGGATAGAAATTTCGGTGTTTGCTGCACTGGTAGCCATCGCATCGGCCGTTACGTTCTGGCTGTTTTACCGGCAGTGTGTGGAAAGCATGCTGGGAACGGGACTGTATCATTCCGATATGAAGGCATATATTCTGGAGATGCAGGGACTGGACAGCGGTTACAGCTTCCCTTACCCGGTTTTGTTCAAGCTGGCGGCGACGATCCATCTGGTGACCGCCTCCTTTACCGGCGGAGCGGAGTTAGCCATGGCACTGGCCACGATGCTGTTAAACAGCGGAGCAATGATCGCTCTGAAGGTGATGCTGGACAAGCATGTGGGAGCAAAGCTGCAGGAGGCTATGCCCGGAAAACCTTGGCTTCCGGGGATCCTCACTGGAACGGCAGCGGTATCCCTGTTTTTTGTGTCGATGGTGTATCCGCCGACAGGGATTTATCTCCCCGGTATCAAATACAAATATCTCGGGGTATTTACGCCGAATCCATTCCACAATGCCACCTATATGGCGGCACGGCCGTTCGCAATTCTTGCATTTTTTAAGTATGGTGAATTGCTGCCGGTGTATGAGCAGAAAAATGCGGTCAGAGAGCATAAGAGAGATTATATTCTGTTTGCAATATATCTGCTGTTGGCGACCATGACGAAACCCAGTTTTACCATAGTGCTGGTCGGAGCTGCGGGGATTTTGATGCTGTGGAGAATGTTCCGTGGCAGATTCCGGAATTTTGTCCCCACGGTGTGGCTGGGAGTATGTTTTATTCCGACTTTTATGGATCTGCTCTACCAGTTCCGGGGAGTGTTCGTACCGCAGGAGGGACAGGAAGGCGGCATCGGATTTACTTTTGGCCATGTATGGGCGCAGTATTGTGGCAATCTGCCCCTGGCTATCGGCCTGGCCATCGGATTCCCAATCCTGGTACTTCTGCTGAACTACAAGGAACTGCACAAGGACAGCATCTACCGTTTTTCCTGGCAGGTGTATGTGATGAGCTTCCTTATGGCATTCTTCCTGTATGAAAAAGGATTCCGGGAGATGGATTTCAATTTCTCCTGGGGCTACATGTACGGAATCTTCTTCGCATTTGTGGGAGCACTGCTGGTACTGCTCCGCGCGACAGCAAATGCCGACACCCGGAAGAGAAGGATTGTTGTAGCAGTACAGTGGCTGGCTTACCTGTGGCACCTTGTATGCGGAGTATATTATTTTTGGGGATTTTTACAGGGAGCGATGTATTATTGATGTAAATTGAGAGCTTATGTGAGCAATGAGCCGCATATGATAAAAAGACAGTGTAGGGAGTTGGGCTTCACCGAAGTCGCCGCTCAAAGCACTGTCTTTTTGTTTGCCTGTCTTCCATTTCGTAAACGTCAAATCCTACGCCTACCCTTAAATTTAACGCCGCTTTTATGAGCGGCGTGG
>ERZ1673722.255-NODE-255-length-75796-cov-7.766216_pt1 | contig 75796 bp, 64 predicted proteins | sample MGYA00580222_ERZ1673722 | MGnify/ENA primary metagenome ERZ1673722 (study PRJEB41218, sample SAMN15661750) | gut metagenome | host: Homo sapiens | place: Canada: London | collected 2015-08-20/2019-03-30 | study: EMG produced TPA metagenomics assembly of... | reverse complement strand
GCGTCCGCGAAGGGGAAAAGACGCTCGGCACGCTGCTCGACGAGAAACGCGAGAATTTCGTCGTTCCTCATGCCCACGGGTCCTTCCTCGAATTGGGCTGCCACGAAGTACGAGGCTGATTATACTGCTCCTTGTAGATGAAATTGTGCAGCTTGCGAACCAGAACCTTGCGGAAACCCCAGTTGCCGTACTGGTCCTCCTGCGGCTGGATGCCGTATTTTTCCGCGTAGTGGCGGAGCTCCTGCTTGCTGATTTCAAACTGTCGGCAGACCTCGTCGATGGTATAAAACTCTTTAATTCCGCGATAATCCAGATACTTCATAAAAATCATCCTTTTACATATAAGATTTGACAGCACAGATCACAGTTCACCACAATTCATGCTATCTTATAGCTATGTTAGTGATTTCATTTCAAAAATAATAATCAAAACCCATGCCAATTCTATTGAAAAGGCATGGGTTTCGTGATTTATAGAACGAATTTCAATTCTTCGATCTCTGATTTATCCTTCAATGTAATCGGCTGAGTGCCGAGTTTTTCAAACTGCTTGCGCACGGTGCGCAGCTGACTCTCGGACAGCTCGCTGTTTTTCACAGCCTGTGCATAACATTTGCAATCGGACAGCTTTTTGACAAGCAGACGCATATTTTTGCGAGTTGAAGCATGTTTCACGGTCTCAATCTTCGCCATGCAGTCCGAATACCGCACAAACGGCAGGTCTGCGTGCAGCATTTCCATATAAGAACGGATGGTGCTCTCGGACTCATCCATGACAGTTTTCAGGATTTTCTTGTTGCTGCCCTTGACCTCATCAGACAGTCCGCGCTTGAACTTCGCGCCCGAGCGGGACACTTCAAATCGCAGCATTGGTGCATCGTAGTTCTCGAGCAAATCCTCCTCCATCAGCTGAAATGTCTTGTCATAGACCGTCAATGTGGTCGTTTTGCAGCAAATCCGCCACGAATGTGCATTCTTTTTCTTATGATTTGAGAATTCTTTACCGAATGTGCACAGCTTGTACTGTTTCATGTACGGACTGCGGCGAACGACGCGCAGCGCCTCGTCAACCCAGTCCTGCGAATCGGGAAAGTAGTCCAGACAGCAGTCAATGCGTGAAAGCGTCAGCTGCTCAAAATTGCAGTTCAGACTGATTTTATGCAGCAGCTTGGTCATTTCCTTGTCGAGCAATTTCAACTGATTCTCTTTCGCTTGGAATACCTTCTTGGGCGAATATTCTCCGTGCAGCAAAGTATGCGGATTGAGCCGAAAATGAATAAAAGATGCAAGATTTTTCTTTGTTTTGTTCTTGCTGCGCACCTGCTGGTACAGATAAAGCACCACGCCCTGATTGCAGTAAGAGGTGCAGATATACTTCGTCAGACCTTTCTCTGAATGATATGTCGTGTCCGGATAAAAACTGCCGGAATTCACACTTTTTAGATGCTGAAACACCTTGTTGAAGTCCTTCTTAGACACTCTGTGAAATAATTCGATTGTGTGGATGCCATAGCGAAAGTCCATTTCACTTACCGTCCTTCGCAAAGCACTCGATGATTGCATCGTGCAAATCGTCCGATGACTCGCAGATTGCATACAGTTCATTGACGGCTTCTACTGCACGGTCATCCGTGTCAGAGATAATGTCAAGGTTCATCTGAAAATCGGCGTCATTCCAGAGCAGCAGTGCCTTTGCGCGTTTGCCGTCGCGCCCGGCTCTGCCTGCCATCTGATAGAACGATGCTACGCTAAACGGAAGCTGAGAGACGATAACCAAACGAATATCCGGGATATTCACGCCCATACCGAACGCAGAAGTTGCAATCATGATGTGCGCCTTGCCAGAACGAAAGCGCTGCTCCTGCTTCGCTCGGTTGGATAATTTGCTGTGGCAGATGGCAATCTCCTCAGCCTCGATATCACAATCTTCAATTAAGTAATCGCGCATCTCTTCCACATCACAGACACGGGTGCAGTAGATAACGATTTTGCCCTTGTCAGCATATTTTAGAATTGCTTTCTTGACTTTCCCATAACGAATTGCCTCCGCTTTCACGAACACTTTCCTCAGAGAAAGATTAGAACGCTTGAGCTTGCCGATATGTACCGTCGGATTTTTCATACGCAGACTTTTCGTGATATATGGAATATCCTCCTGCATAACGGTTGCGCTGAACGCAGCAACAACAGGGGATGAGGGTAAATCCTTAATAAATTTACCAATATTGCGATACATTGGACGAAATTCGCTGCCCCATTCCGTCAGACAATGCACCTCATCCACAACGACCGTGTGCACCTTGTTCTTCTGAATTGCCTTCCACAGATGCGGATCATTCAGCCGTTCCGGTGCAACAAAGAGAGCCTGGAGTTTACCGTGTTTCAATCTTTCGATAATATTGCTATTCTCCGCATTGCCGCTGTACAGGCAGCCCACTCGTATTTTACTGTCCTCGCAGCGCTGCACTAAGTCCCGCATCAATGCAACCGTCGGGAGAATCCCAATCAGTAATTCGTTCGGGTGCATAGCAACCATCGAAAGAAAGCAGATCGACTTGCCTTCCGAAGTCCGTGCTAATCCAAGAACATCTTTACCATTGAGTAAGTCTGTGATTACATCCTTTTGAAACGCTTTCAGCTTCGCAACACCAAAGGTATTGCATATCATCTTTTCCTGTTTGTTTGTCATAATTTTCACTCCTGAACATAGAATTCTCGTTCAAAACTGAAATTTAGAAATTTCATCTGAACTGCCTTTATTCCATTGTTGAGAGCGTAATCGAATTATAATTTCACAGGAATAACATGATATATAATAATAATAGCGAAAGGCTTATCCCGGTACATGAGACAAGCCTTGGCTAATATTATAATTGCGATTTAGTGAACAACCTGCATTTTGCGGTCCTCAAGCAGCGAGCAGCGGTCTGCGATGCCGTCCGTCACATACACCGTCCCGTTTTCGTCCATCAAAATCGCATCAAACTCGTCCGAATGCGCGCGCCAGTAATCCAGCGCATCGTCCACACCCATGATGAACAGCGAGGTCGAGAGACCGTCCGCGAGTGTGCCGTCATGGCTGATGATGGTCGAGGAGATGACGCCGCTGTCGGCCGGATAGCCGGTTCGTGGATCGATGATGTGGTGATAGGTCGCGCCGTCCTCCTCAAAATAACGCTGATAGCCGCCCGAGGTGATGACGGCCTCGTCCTCGATCTCAATGACGGCGAAGTTTTCCTCGCTGTTCTCTGGGTCTTGCACCGCGACGCGCCAGCGGCTGCCGTCTGACTTGAGGCCGAGCGCCTGCACGTTGCCGCCGAGCGAGATGATGCCGCTCGTGACGCCGTTTTCGCTGAATATCTGCATCATCCGGTCGGATGTGTAGCCCTTTGCGATACCGCCGAGGTCGACCTGCACATCATCCGGAATGGCCGCAGTGCTGCCGTCGAGCTGCACCTGCGTGTAATCAACGTGCGCGAGCAGGGTGGACAGCTCTGCCGGGGTGGGCACGCGGTAGTCCTGCGTCGTGAAGCCCCACGCTTGCATGACCGGCTCAATGGTGCAATCGAAAATGCCGTCAGTCGAGGCGGAGACCTCGAGCGCATCGGAAAGCAATGCGCGGGTGTCCTCGTGCAGCGCGGCGGTGTGGTCGCGGTTGAGCGCGTAAATGTCGCCGCTCTCGCTGCTGATGGAGAACAGCGCGTCCAGACGCTCGATCTCGCTCTTCGCCGCGTCGAGCGCCTCTCCGGCATGGTCTCCGTAGGCGGTCAGCGTCATGGCCGTGTCCATCGCGAACAGGTCGATCGACTGGGAGTCTGTGCCAGCGGACGAGACCGAGGGGGCGGAAGCCTGTCCGCAGCCGCCCAGAAAAACAAGCCCGAGCAGCAGCAGCGCCTTGATTTTTTTCTTCATAAACAAATATCCTCCGAAAGTTAGCGTTTGCTTACTATAAAATAGCATATCACGGCAAAAAAGACTTGTCAAGCTGCGAAATCTTGATAAACCGCGGTTCATCTCACGAAAAAGTGCGGTTGACAAATAAAAAACGCTGGTGTAGACTAAGGTCAGCTTATAATGTTAGCAAAAGCTAACCATAACATTTTTCCTCGGGTTGCAAAAACGCGCGAGGAAAAATGTTATTTTTCGACGTGATGGTTAGCTTTGTCTAACAAAAAGGAGGAACCGAAAAGTGAAGTGTAAAAACACCATTGCAATGGTGCTGGCAGGCGCGATGCTCCTGCCGAGCAATGCCTTTGCTGCCGACCTGAGCCAGTACAAGGATTTCCCGAACGACTGGTCCGCGAAGTCGCTCGAGCAGGCGATCGACAACGGCCTGCTGAACGGCTCGAACGGTATGATCGACGCGAAGGGTCTGCTGACCCGCGCACAGATGGCGGCGATCGTCTCCCGTTCCTTCGGCGCGGCTAAGACGGCGTCTTTGGACGACTACAGAGACGTACTGCCGAGCGCATGGTATTACAGCGATATGGGCAAGGCAGTCAAGATGGGCGCGTTCCAGGGCGCGAATGGCCTGCTGAACCCGGATGCACCGATCACTCGCGAGGAGGCGTTCACTGTTCTGGCGCGTGCCTTTGCGCTCGAGGGCGGCAGCAGCGCCGCGCTGAAGGACTTTGTTGACGGCGGCACGGTATCCTCGTGGGCGTCCGAGAGCGTTGCGGCGCTGGTCGCAGGCGGCTATGTCAACGGCGCGAACGGAATGCTGAACCTGAAGAACAACATCACTCGCGCGGAATTCGCCAAGGTCATCACCGGCATGGCGGCATCCTATGTCGGCGCAGAGGGCGTCTCCGGCAAGACAGTCGAGGGCAACGTGATCGTCCGCGAGAGTGGCGCGTCGCTCTCCGGCATGACCATCAACGGCGACCTCATCATCGCGGACAGCGCGGACAAGGTGTCGCTGGATAACGTCAAAGTTACCGGCCGCATCGTCATCCGCGGCGGTGCGGACGCGGTCAGCATCAAGGATACCACGGCCGGAAAGGGCGTGCTGGTCAGCAGCCCGAACGGCGCGGCGGCAATCTCGGTATCGGGCGGCAGCGTCGGCACTGTGACCGCGAAGTCCGATCTGTCCCTGTCCGGCTCGGTAAGCAATGTTGCTGTTACCGATAAGGCTACCCTGACCGTCGAAAAGAACGCATCCGTCGGCACTGTCACCGTATCTGCGGCAGGCTCCAAGGTAACGGGCGACGGCAAGGTAACGAACGTACAGGCCAACGCGAACAATGTTACCGTCACCAGCAAGGGTACCAAGGTAACAGCCGGCAGCGGCGTTTCCGGTGTCAAGGCGGGCGATAAGGCCGTCGAATCCGGCAAGACTGAAACCGTCGGCAGCACTTCGATTTCGAGCGGCGGCTCGTCGGGCGGCGGCAGCAACTCGTCCCGCAGCGATTACAGCTATGTGCTGATGAATATCCCGTATGACGAGTTCTACAAGGCGGAGCTGAACGAAAATGCCGCAGCCGTTGACGCGGTTTCGTCGGCGACCAAGAATAAGACCCGCAACGGTTCTCTGGCAGGCGGTTCGTATCATGTCAATCCCGACGGCTCGGATATTACCGGCGTTACCTATCCGGTTCGCGTAAAGACGAGCGACCTTTCCGGCCTGACTCAGGTCACGGACAGCAGCTCGGTAAGCATTACCACAACGCTCAAAGGTAAGACTTCCACGACCGAATACAAGGGACAGAACGCGCTGTTTGAGTCCGAAAGCCACTCGTATTACTACTTGAGCAGCACGCCGTCTTTCTACAAGGAAGCAACGCTTTCGGACGGCAAGTGGACGTTCGGCAAGGCGACCGGCGCGGCGTCCGAGGGTACTGCAACCATTGCCAAATTCAAGACCTCCGGCCATCACACCGACTACGAAATTAAGGTCGAAAGCGATAAAATCACGAAGGGTCAGAAGGTTTACGCCGTTGTCGTGACCGATACGGACGGCAACAGTTACGGCCTGCGTCACGTAGCCGAAATCTGGCATGCGATCGAGCTTGGCTTCGAGGCTGACTCCGCCCTCGTAGGCAAGACCATCAGCGCAGTCACCTACTACACCGACGACGGCGTAATCAAGCTCAATCTGGCGCAGGAGCAGTATATTCCGCAACAGGCGGCAACTGCTACGGTTACGGAAGCAGATTTTGCTGCTGGCGAAACTACTGTAACACTTTCCAATGATTTGCCGAGCGATTTCACCGCAGCTTACAGCTTTACGGTGAACGGCGAGGCGTCCAACTTCTTTACCTATGCAGACGGTAAGATTACTTGGGACGAGAGCGCTTCCGATATTCCGAGCGGTACCTATCAGCTGGTAATCCATGATGACAGCGGCAAATATGCCGATATTACCGCTCAGATCAAGCTGAATGTTTACGCTTACGCTTCTGTTCCGTATGATGAATACTGGCAGAGCGAGGGTGTTTACCTGAGTGGTAATAACTGGACTGCTTCTTCGGATGTTGCTGACCGCACTACCAGCAATAAAGATGGCAGTGTTACCGAAGAGCACGACAAGGGCGCATTTGATGCGGTTTCCCGTGCGACCCAGAACCACGGTCTGCACCGCGGTAGCTTCCAGCAGGATGTAGTTATCCATACCGCAGACAGAGATTATCATCCGGTCAGCTGGCCGGATGAGGGTAAAGGCAATACTTTTATCGATGCCGACGGAAATACCTATAATAAGACTGAGATCGGCATTACCAGCTACAACATCACCGGCATCAAGTATGTTCCGGTAAAGGTCAGCGCTTCTGATTTTGCTGACTTCTGCACCAAGTACACTGTTACCAGGAACGGCGAAACCATGCAGGGCGGTTACAGCGAAAACAACCTGTCTGCTTATACTGATTTGGTTGCTGCTGTTGATGCAAATACCAATGGCCTGAAGGCTGTTACCAAGGGCAAAAACGGCTATACCTTTGGCAAGCGCCAGACCGGCACCGGTTCCGGTATTCAGGGACAGTCTCAGAAAACTGCGGATGCCGGTATTGCAGCCGCAGTCAAGGAATACTCCGGCAATTTCGGCGAAATGCTGCGTGTTGATCTGGATAACACGAAGGATAACACCAAGTATTATGGCGACCTCGGCAGCCATATGCAGACCGTTGTCTGGAAGTATTACGGCACTGATGAAAGCAATACCACCCCGCTCGCGACCTACGGCACGAAGTTCGCAGCTGACAACTGGATGCACAAGACCATGGGTATCCAGCTGGGTCTGACGGATTCTCTGCGCTTCAAGCTGCCGGAGGGCACGGACGGCACGGGCAAGTGGACCCTTACCGTTTACGCGCTGGGTTACAGCGATACTACCTATGAAGTGACTGTCACCGCAGACAATCTGCCCAAGGCCGTAGAGTCGATGACTGCTGAACAGAAAACGCAGTTGGAGAAGCTGCGCAATCAGGCCAAGGTGCTGCTGGATGCTGCAAAGGATTCTAACAATCTCACTCCGGCGGAAACCACTTTGAAGGCTCATTATGATGAGATTGTAACACTGCTTGCCGATAAGGATGCCACCAAGGCAGCTGCTGATGGACTGATTCAGGAAGTGCCGGGTTATATTGCCGCCGTGGAGAATGAGCGCAAGTCTACTACTAATAAGACGGCTAACGGCGAAGCAGCCGTATCGTTTGGTTATATTGCCAAAGTTACCGTCACCTTTGATTCTGACGGCAAGGTAGTTTCTGTCGTTGATAATGGCACCGCCCCAGATTCCAACAGCTATTTCTGGAACATCGCACTCGGACATTTCGACCGTTTTGTTGGTGTAACGAAAGACACTGTAGATAGTGTCGATGCCACTTCCGGTGCAACGGTTTCTATGAACGCTGTAAAGGAAGCCGTCAAGAACGCTCTTTCGAAATAGGAAAGTGAGCAGTCGCCCTCTGCGCCAGCCCTGAAAGCGGCAGACGCTCGGACACAGCTGCTGTATGCAGCAACATCCCCGGCGGAACTTCATGTTTCGGCCGGGGATGGCTGTATCGTCCGGTATACCACCGACGGCAGCATCCCGAGCGTAGACGGGAACACTGCAGAAACCCTTGAAGGCACAACGCTGACCATCCAGCCGAACAGCAATGCAGACAGCACCGTTACCGTCAAGGCCATCGCCGTCAAGGACGGCAAGGCTTCCGATGTCACCGAAAAGACCGTGCAGTTTGTCGCGATCCCCAGTCTGACCTCCGGCACGCGCACCTACATCGGCACAGTGACGGACGGCGGTGTGTCCGGCGGCCCGTATCAGGTCAGTGTGCGCGTAACAACTACCAACGGCAAGATCACCCGCGTGCAGGACAACGGCACCGGGGGCAGCATTAACGATGATTCCGACTATGCGTTCTGGTCCGGTTACAGCGTAATGGAATCCGACGGTATGCCCGCCAAGCTGCGCGGCAAGTCGCTGGAAAATGTACTGAACATGCAGACCGTACCGGATGACGATGACCACAACGTAGACGCCGTTTCCGGCGCTACTGTCTGGTCGGATGCCATCCGTCATGCCACCATCGCGGCACTGCGCTCCAAACCGGTCAGCAAAAGCGAATCTACCGTGCTCGCACCAACCCTCACAGAGCAGACCTGCGTACCGAATGCTTCTAATAAGTATATCGATGTTGCCATGTCGGCCGACGAGGATACCACCATCCGCTACACCCTTGACGGCACCGACCCGTCCGCCGACAGCACCGAAGCGGCTTCCATCGGCTGGTCTGGTGACATTGGCGTTCGTCTGAAACCCGATTTGACTAAATATCCGAACGGTCAGGTCATTGAAGTGCGCGCCGCCGCCTTTGACAAGGATGGAAACCGCTCGGATGTGGTTCGGCAGTTCTATGTGTTTGCAAATCCGCTCGGCAACGCGGCCTATACCGCGCAGTACAGCGGCATTTCTGCAACTGTTGACGGCATCACTGCAACCGCTGTAACACAAAGTCCCAACTACGATGATAATTATTATATCACCTCGCTGACGCTCGATAAGGAACACAGCGAAACGTACGCAGACTTTCTCCCCGAGCTGTTCAGCCGCATTTATCTCGCGCAGACCACCGAAGGCGTTAAGCCAATCGAGGGGCACAAGCAAGAGAGCCGAGCTGTCCTCTCAGCCGTGCAGGCGGCACTGAATAAGGCGCTGACGGCTTCCAAGCCGACGCTCACCGTCTCGCCGGAGAAAACCACCTACGCGAATGCGGATGAGGTAACGGTAACGCTTGACTGTTCGACGGACGGCGCGGAGATCTACTATACCGTGGATAACAGCAATACCCTGACCGGTTCCACCGTCTCCGACCCGACCAAAACCGGCAAAAAGTACGAAAATCCGCTCTCGGTGTCCATCGGGGACATTGCAGGCGGAACGCTGTACATCCGCGCGGCGGCGAAAAAGGACGGCAAATGGTCCGGCATCGTTCGCAAGGATCTGACGTTCGCCAAGGGCGTCAAGGAAAACGCCTTCGTGGTGGACGGGACGAATTATCAGAGCTGGTCTGCGGCAGCCGCCGCCGTCAAGAAAGACGGCACGATCGTGCTCAATGATGATGTGCAGCTGACCGAGGAGGACAAGCTCCCGGATGTCGCGTGCACCATCCGTTCGGCAGACGGCGAGACCAAGTATAAGCTGTCCGGTTCCCCGCTGACGCTAAATGGTGATCTCACACTGGAGAACATCACCTATTCCGTCAGCCGGATATATGCCAACGGCCATGATCTCACGATCGCGAAAGATGTGAAGACCGCGTGGAGCTTCACGGATTATAGTCTGTATGCAGGCAGTACCGTGGACAGCACCGCTGCGGACACGCAGTGCATCAGCGTGCAGGCCGGGGATTTTGCGGTCATCGCCAGCGGCAGAGGCAGCACGACGCATAAGGCTGACGTGGACGTTGCCGTCGGCGGCAGCGCGGAGGTCGAGCTTGCGGGCGCGTACATGGGCGCGAAACTGGACGGCAATGTAACGTTCCATGTTGCAGACGGCGTCAAGCTGAATCAGTTCCTCGGCGAACAAAGCGGCGGCTCCATCACCGGAAACCTGACCCTCCAAATCAATGGCACACCAACGCTGAAAAGCTACAATCCCACATACAAGGCCAGCGTCAACAAGGGTTCGTTCGGCACGCTCGACCTGACCGGCGCAGACGCAGATTTCATCACCACAAACCGTGATAAATTCACCGGTTTTGCCACCACGGTTATGCCAACTGCATAATTTCTCACAAGTCCAAGGGCGCTCCAGCAGGAGCGCCCTTTACTTTTGCGCATTGTTCGCACGATGGTGCACAAATCAGAATATATCGGCTTCGGGTGCGTTGCCCAAAAATTCATCCACAGTATTCGCGATTGCATCCTGAAAGTCCTCATCTGCTAAAATGGGGTGCAGTTCAGAGTCCGGATGGCTTGTCTATTGTCTGTTCACTTTTGAAAACTTGATTATACGCCATCCAATAAATACCTGCGTTGAACCGCTGCCTATAGTTTCAAACTATGGACAATGACGAGTTTCTCGTATTTTACAAATGGGCCATCAGCCTCTATACTAGTATCATAAAATAAACGAGCCACTGCTCATTGCATAGATCAGAAAGGACAACCCCCATGAAAAATCCCGCTCCTTATCGTTACGATATTGTCGGCAGCTTCCTGCGCACAAAGGCCATCCACGAAGCACGCAGCAGGTTTGAAGCCGGCGAAATTTCCGCTGAAGAACTGGCCAGGGTCGAAGATGCCGAGATCACCGGTCTGGTAAAGAAGGAAGAGAATGTCGGTCTGCACGCTGTTACTGACGGCGAGTATCGCCGTTCCTTCTGGCACATGGACTTCCTCTGGGGTCTGACCGGTACGCAGAAGGTCAAGTCCGAGCACTTCTCCGTCGCATTCAAGGGCTTCCAGCCAAAGGCCGAGACCGTAAAGATCGTTGACAGGCTGGACTTCCCGGACAATCATCCGTTCCTCAGGCACTTTGCGTTCCTGCAGAGCGTGGCCTCCGACCTCGTACAGCCCAAGCAGTGCATTCCGTCTCCGTCCATGCTGCATCTGATCTGCTGTGTTCGTTCGACCGACTACCAGCCGATCGAGCGCTACAAGGACGAGCAGGTCCTGCTGGACGATCTGGCAGCGGCTTACCAGAAGGCGGTAAAGGCGTTCTACGCTGCCGGCTGCCGTTATTTACAGCTCGATGATACCTCCTGGGGCGAATTCTGTTCGACTGAGAAGCGCAAGGCATATGCAGAGCGCGGCATCGACGTAGATGAGGTCGGCCGCAAGTACGTTTATGTGCTCAACAAGATCCTCGAAGCAAAGCCGGAGGACATGGTTATCACCATGCACATCTGCCGCGGTAACTTCCGCTCGACCTGGTCGTCCACCGGCGGCTATGAGCCGGTAGCGGAGATCCTGTTCGGCCACTGCAACGTGGACGGCTTTTTCCTCGAGTACGACAGCGACCGTGCCGGCGGTTTCGAGCCGCTGCGCTACATCGGCAAGCAGAAGGTCGTTCTGGGTCTGGTAACCTCCAAGGATGCCAAGTTGGAAAACAAGGAAGACGTTATCGCGCGCATCCGCGAGGCTTCCAAATATGTGCCGCTCGAGCAGCTGGCGCTCAGCCCGCAGTGCGGCTTCGCTTCCACCGAGGAAGGCAATCTTGTGACCGATGCGGATCAGTGGAGCAAGCTGGCGCTCGTCAAGGAGATTGCAGAAGAAGTCTGGGCCGATTAAACAGCAGGACAGTCTAAAAAGCAGGGAACACGGAAACCGGCAGGTCTCACCGCCGGTGTTTGGATAAGAAAAACATTTGCGCAGATAAAATCCCCCTTGACGCCAGCACGGTATCAAGGGGAATTGTCTGTTTTCTGTTTCTGTTCGTTCTAACGGGAATGACAGTAGATGGTTCCGATAACAGCGGATTTTTTGCAAAACACAGCGCTCAGTGCGCCTGAAAATGTATGGGTCTAAATTCACATCTTCGGGCGCCATCGCAGCCCCCATATTATTGGCGTCCTTGACGCCGAGCTCGATCATCTTTCCGAACAGCACGTGGGTCATGCGGATGGAGGAGCCGCCTTCAGCGCCGAGCACGGCCGCGCCGGCCGCTGTCGCGGTCCATTGCGCAGTAGGGGTGCGCTGACCGCCGTAGGCGAGGGGAAAGCGGTACTGCCGCTCTGCCGAGCAGAAATGCGAGGAGGCAGAGACGGCAAGGCGTGCGGCTGCGCCTGCCTCGACGAGCACGCCGCCGAGCGCAAGTCCCTGCGCCATGGTCGAGCACGCGCCGTACTGGCCGAGGTAGGGGACATCCGAGTGCATGGAGGCGAGAAATGAGCCGATGCACTGGTTGAGCAGGTCTCCGGCGAGGATCAGGTCGAGGTCGCAGTGCCGCAGACTGCCCTTGCGCAGCGCGAGGTCGATGGCGGTGCGCTGAAGCTCACTTTCCGCAAGCTCCCACGACTTCTGTCCCATGCGGTCGTTCCGCGTGACGAAGTCAAAACGGCTGCCGAGCGGGCCCTCGCCCTCCTTTTTGCCAACTGCGGCGGCGTGCGACAGCAGATAGGGACGGTTTTCGAGCGTGAGCGTGCGTTTTCCGGCGTGTGCGATCATCCGGCGCCGCCTCCCCTCAGCACGAGCAGCACAAGGCCGTAGAGGACGCTCGCGGTGATGCCGTAGACGAGAACCGGCCCGGCGATGACGAACAGCTTTGCGCCGAGACCGAGGATAAGGCCCTCGCTTTTGTACTCGATGGCAGGCGAGACGATGGCGTTCGCGAAGCCGGTGATGGGGACGATCGTGCCGGCGCCGGCGTGTTTTGCGAGTTTGTCGTACAGGTGCAGACAGGTCAGCAGCGCGCCGAGGAACACCATGGTGATGGCGGTCGCGGCGGCGGTGCCGTCGGTATCCAGACCGCGCGACAGCCAGAACATGCGCACGCCCTCGCCGACCGTGCAGATCGCGCCGCCGAACACAAACGCCAGCAGGCAGTCTCGTGCGAGCGGTGACGGCGGACTTTTCCGCGCCAGCAGCGCCGCATATTTTCGTTTATCCGGTTGCATAACGTTCCCTCCCAGAGGTTTTTGAATGTATTTTTTGCAGGGAAAGCTAAATTATGCAATATACATCGCAGACAGCTCGTTTAAGACAGTCGCGCGTTAAAACATTTGCGGAGCAAATAAAAAAACCGGGGACATGTGCCTCGGTTTTTTTTACACTAAGAGGGAGAAAGTTTCCGTATGGGAACTTTCGGACGATTCGTGTTCTGCGAAGTCAGAACACATCTTGTCGGGAAAACGCAGTTTTTCGACAGGAAGAATTAAATGCTGAACACGCCGAAGATCTTGCTTGCGAGCTCGGAAGCAAGAATAGCGACCAGCAGGATCGGCGCGATCCAGCGGATCATGACGCGATGCAGCTTTTCGCGGTGGAACGAGCCTGCGCCCGACTTGACCTCGTCTGCGACGACCTTGGTGCCGACGACATGGCCGATCAGCACGCAGGTCAGCACGGCAACGATAGGCATGAGCACCGAGTTCGAGACAAAGTCGAAGAAATCAAGGAACTGCATGCCGATGATCGTGACGCTTTCCCACGGGCCGTAGCCGAGGCAGGACAGCATGCCGACGACCAGACAGATCGCAATGATGATGAGCGTTGCCGGGATGCGCTTGAGCTTGAACTTGTCCATGATGACCGACGCGAGCGTCTCCATCAGCGCGATGGAGGAGGTCAGCGCCGCGAACAGGACGAGCAGGAAGAACACCGCGCCGATGATCGTGCCGAACTTCATCGAATCGAATACCATCGGCAGCGAGATGAACATCAGGCTCGGGCCGCTGTTGACCTGAGACGGGTCGCCGCCGTTGAACGCGATGACCGCCGGAATGATCATCAGACCGGCGAAAAACGCGAACAGCGTGTCAAAGATCTCGATCTGCGTGACCGAATGCTCGAGCAGGTTTTCCTTCGGCATATACGAGCCGTAGGTGATCGTGATGCCCATCGCGAGCGACATAGAGTAGAACATCTGGCCGCACGCGCCGAGCACGGTAGAGGCCGAGAACTGCGAGAAATCCGGCATCAGATAGTACTTGACGCCTGCCAGAGCGCCCGGGATGGTCAGCGAATAGAGCGCGATGACGACGATCAGAACGGCGAGCACCGGCATCATGAGGCGGCTTGCATTCTCGATGCCCTTCTGCACGCCGAAGATGACGACGAGACCGGTGATGAGTACAAAAAGCACGAACCACGGGGTCGGGCCGCTGAAGTTCAGAATGGTCGCCGGGAGCGAACCGGCGTCGAAGCCGATGAAGCGGCTGAAAAAGCCGCCGTTGTCCGCTGCCTCGAGCGCGCTGCCCGAAATGAACGTCCACAGGTACTTCATGACCCAGCCGCCGATGACGCAGTAATACGGGGTGATGATGAGCGGGACAAAGGCCGCGATCCAGCCGAGAAAGTTAAAGCGCTTGTCGAGCGCGCCGTAGGCGCCGATGCACGACAGCTTGGTCTTGCGGCCGATCGCGAACTCGGTGATCATCAGCGAAAAGCCGAAGGTCACGACCAAAATCAGATACACGAGCAGAAAGATACCGCCGCCGTAACGCGCCGCCAGATACGGGAAGCGCCAGAGATTGCCCAGACCGACAGCCGATCCCGACGCCGCCAGAACAAAGCCGACGCGGCTGGAGAAACTGCTTCTCTCTTGTTTTTCCATAGTTTGTTATCCTCTCCTGATATACTTCTCTATTTTTGGCCGGATTTCCGGCCTGTGCACGGCAGGGGATGCTCCTGCCGCGGAAATCGCACCGGCTGCGCGGTGCAACAGAAAAGCGGCGCATGTCCGAATCTCGTGCGTCGCCGTAAAAATTATTTTTATTATATCACATTATTCCGCAAAAACCAACACCTGAAATAAAAAAGACAGGAAAAATTCGAAAACCCATAGAAAAATAAAGCGCGCGTTGCGGACAGGAATGCTTTGTGCTATAATCACAGCATTGAAAACGATTTGTCTGTTATAAGGAGTGTGCATGGATATGAAAACTTACCGTTTCGGCGTTCTCGGAGCAGGCAGCATGGGCAAGACCATCGCCGCCGGTGCGGTACGGGCCGGTCTGTTCCGTCCGGACGAGGTGCTGCTGTTCAACCGCAGCGAGGAAAAGCGTGCGGCGAACAGGGCGGAGGGCTACGCCGTGACCGGCGACTTCACCGAGGTCTACACCGCGTGCGACACTGTGCTGCTGTCGGTCAAGCCGCAGAACTTTGCCGAGGTGCTGCCGCAGCTCGCCGAATGCAAGTGCGACAAGCCGCTCGTGCTGTCGATCGCCGCGGGCATTTCGTTTGCGAAGATCGAGGCGGCGCTCGGCGCAGATACCCCGATCATCCGCGCGATGCCGAATACGCCGCTCATGCTCGGCGTGGGCGCGACGCAGCTGGTCAGGAACGCCGCCGCGAGCGAAAAGCAGCTCGCCGCCGTGCGCAGCCTGTTCGACGAGATGGGCGTGACGACGGTATTTGATAAGGAAGACATGATAAACGAGGCGATCCCGTATGCAGGCTCCGCACCGGCCTATATCTACGCCTATGCGGACGCGATGGTGCAGAGCGCGAAAAAGCACGGCATCGACGAGCAGGACGCGCTTCAGATGTTCTGCCAGACCATGATCGGCGCGGCGAAGATGCTCATGCAGGGCGAAAAGACCCCGGCGGAGCTGATATGCGCAGTCTGCTCGCCCGGCGGCACGACGCTCGCCGGCATGCAGGTGCTCGAGGAGCGCGACCTGTACGGCATGGTCGCAGAGGCCTGCGATAAGTGCACCGCGCGCGCCTACGAGCTCGGCAAATAAAAATTTTCGATTTTTCGAAAAAACAGGTTGACAAATGCCTTTTTATCGGTTATACTAAATGAGCTTGGTCAAAGACAGCTGGCAGCCGCAAGGTTTTAAATGGCGTTTTCGCCGCCCGCCGAGGTCAACATGGAAATGTATATTGCATCGTTACGATGTTTTCTGTGTACCCTCCTGTGTCTTTGCGCCGGGAGGGTACTTTTATTTCATAGGAGGTGAAAATGATGCCGAATGCAAAGGTTCTGGAAGAGAAGAAGGCCGTAGTTGCGTCCCTGGTTGAGAAGATCAAGAATTCTCCCGCTGGCGTACTGGTCGATTACAAGGGCATCAACGTTGAGGATGATACCAAGCTCCGCAAGCAGCTTCGTGAAGCTGGCGTTGAGTATGCTGTCATCAAGAATACCCTGATCCGCTTTGCAGCGAAGGAGCTGGGCTTTGACTGGGACGAGAACCTGCACGGTACTACCGCGCTGGCTATCTCCACCACTGACGACGTTGTCGCACCCGCTAAGATCCTCGCTGATTTTGCGAAGACCCATGAGAACTTCAACCTCAAGGCTGGTTACCTGGAAGGTAAGGTAATCGGTGAGGACGAGGTCAAGAAGCTTGCAGCTATGCCGAGCAAGGAAGTCCTTATCGCTCAGGTTCTGTACAGCTTCAACTTCCCCATTATGCAGCTTGCTATTGCTTGCGATGCTATCGTTAAGAAGGCAGAGGGTAATGAGGAGATGAAGGTTGCCGAGCTGGTAGCCCCGAAGGAAGCTGCTGCTGAAGAAGCTGCGGAGTAATTCCTGTCCCCAAAGCTGTCAAACAGGACAGCAAAACACATTAAATTTTAAAAATAACTTAAATGGAGGTTTATCCCATGACTGTTGCTGAGATTATGGAAGCTGTAAAAGAGCTCAAGGTTATGGAGCTCTCTGAGCTGGTAAAGGCTCTCGAGGAAGAATTCGGCGTATCCGCTACGCCCGTTGCTGTTGCTGGTGGCGCTGCTGCTGGTGACGGTGCTGCTGCTGCTGAGGCTAAGACCGACTTCGACGTCGTTCTGGTTGACGCTGGCTCCTCTAAGATCGGTGTTATCAAGGTTGTCCGCGAGATCACCGGCCTGGGCCTGAAGGAAGCTAAGGAGAAGGTTGACACCGCTCCGCAGACCATCAAGGAGGCTGCTCCGGAGGCTGAGGCTAACGAGATCAAGGAGAAGCTCGAGGCTGCAGGCGCTAAGGTTGAGCTCAAGTAATTTGAGTTTTATCGCTTGAATTTTTAAGAGACGCAGAGTTTACGCTCTGCGTCTCTTTTTTTTATCCTGTCGCGAAACCACGGTTTCGCCGACAAGATGTGTTCTGACAGCGCGTTGCGCCGCAGAACACGGACGTCCGAAAGTTCCCATGCGGAAACTTTCTCCCTCTATAAGTATAAAAACCGAGGTACACGCCCTCGGTTTTTATCAATTTGCAAGCAAATTGTATTTCATGCGCGCTGCCGCGCGGAAGCTGAAATACTGCTTTCGTGTTATGAAATTTTTATTCCTTTTTCGGGCGCGGCGTCACGCTGCATATGCGCTTCCAGAGCGGCGTGATGCGACAGATGATGTAGACGATGAGCGCACCGGCGAGATTGAGGATGAGGTCGTCGATGTCGCACGAGCCGGTGCCCGTGTAGACCTGCGCGACCTCGACCGCCGTGATGGCGAGCGTCAGCGTCGCGGTGAAGAAGAAGATGCTGCGCTGCCAGCGGAATACGGCGGGCAGGAACACGCCCATCGGCGCGAACGCGATGAGGTTTCCGGCGAGGTTGAGAATGACCAGCCGCAGCGAGATATTCCCGTAGCCGTAGGCCAGCAGGTAGTTCTTGATGGTGCGCAGCGGTTCAAGGTTGATCGCCTCGAGCGTTGCGTGCGTCGTAAAGCCGCGGCCGAAGGCGTTGTCGAAGAACAGCACATTTGCGAGCACCCACATATAATAATAGAGCAGCAGCTGCATATACAGCCGTCTGCGGCGCTGCCGCTGCGCCTCCGGGATGCCGCAGAACAGCGCAATGCGCAGCAGGACCGCAAACGCCGCCGCGAACGCGAACTTCTTTTCCGGACCGACAACGAGGTTCGGCGCAAGCTCGTAGAACAGGTTGAAGCACAGCAGCGCCGCCGTGAGCAGCGTCGCTGCGCCGCGAAGTAAGGTTTTCAAAAGGACAGTCTCTCCTTTTGCTGTCAGAGATTTTCTGCCTCGCGCAGCCACAGCGCGGAGACTGCGTCAGACGGCATTCTCCAGTCGCCGCGCGGCGAGAGCGTGACCGTGCCGACCTTGGGGCCGTCGGGCAGGCAGGAGCGCTTGAACTGCTGCGTGAAGAAGCGGCGCACGAAGGTCGTCAGCCATTTTTTGATGGTCGCGTCATCGTACACGCCGGCGAAGGTTATCCTCGCGGCGCGGTAGATCTTGCGCGGCGGATAGCCGAAGCGCAGCATGTAGTACAGGAAAAAGTCGTGCAGCTCGTAGGGGCCGACCAGATCCTCGGTCTTCTGGCTGATCTCGCCGTCCTTGGGGGGCAGCAGCTCGGGCGAGACTGGCGTGTCGAGTACGTCGCGCAGCACATCGGACAGCTCGCCCTGCACGCGGTCAGCCTCATAGGCGACGAGATAGCGCACGAGCGTCTTGGGGATCGAGCCGTTGACGCCGTACATGCTCATGTGGTCGCCGTTGTAGGTCGCCCAGCCGAGCGCAAGCTCGGAGAGGTCGCCCGTGCCGACGACCATGCCGCCGGTCTTGTTGGCGAGGTTCATCAGAACGAGGGTGCGCATGCGCGCCTGACCGTTCTCGAAGGTGACGGACAGGTCATCCTTGGACTGGCCGATGTCCTCAAAATGCTGGTCGACAGCCGCCTTGATGTCCACGGTCTTGAGTGTCACGCCGTAGGCCTCCGCCAGTTTCTCGGCGTTGCCCTTGGTGCGCGCGGTCGTGCCGAAGCACGGCATCGTGACCGCGAGGATGCCCTTGCGGTCGAGCGAGAGCATATCAAATGCGTGGACGAGGACGATGAGGGCGAGGGTGGAGTCCAGACCGCCCGACAGGCCGACGACCGCCGTTTTTGCGTGCGTGTGGCGCAGACGGGTCGCCAGACCGGTCGCCTGAAGCGTCAGGATCTCCTCGCAGCGCTCGTCGCGCAGCGCCTTGTTTGCCGGAACGAACGGGGTACGCGGGAACGTGCGGTCAGCAAGGTCGTTCTCTGCCGGTTCGAGCGAGAACGAGAATACGCCGCCCTCGACCGCTTCAAAGGTATTCATGCGCTGACGCTCGTGCGCGAGGCGCTGAAGGTCGATATCCGCGTAAATGATGCCCTGCTCGAACATGCGGCTCTCCGCGAGCATGGCGCCGTTCTCGGCAATGAGGTCGTGACCCGCGAAGACAAGGTCCTGCGTGGACTCGCCGAAGCCGGCGTCCGCATACAGGTAGGCGCACAGCAGGCGGCCGGACTGCTGACGAACAAGGTCGCGGCGATAGCCCGCCTTGCCGATGATTTCATCGGAAGCAGACAGGTTGACGATAATGTGCGCGCCCATCTGCGCCAGCGCAGTGGACGGCGGATTCGGAACCCACAGATCCTCGCAGATCTCCACGCCGAAGGTGAACAGCGGCTGCTCGTCGCACTGAAAAATGGTATCGGTGACGAGCGGAACCCAGCACGGCTCGCCGTCCGCGGCCTTGATCAGCACGTTTTCCATACCGCTGAGCGTGTCGGCAGAGACAAAATAGCGCTGCTCGTAGAACTCCGAGTAGTTCGGAATGTACGTTTTCGGGACGAACGCCAGTACATCGCCTGCGTTCACGACAGCCGCGACGTTGTACAGCTTGCCCTTGACGCGCAGCGGCAGGCCGACGACGATAACGGCGGCAATCTCTTCGCTTTCGCGGCGGACGGTTTCGAGCGCCTTCAGCGCGCCCTCGAGCAGCGTTTCCTGCAAAAACAGGTCGCCGCAGGTGTAGCCGGTCAGGCACAGCTCGGGGAAGGTGATGAGCTTCGCGCCCTTTGCGGCGGCCTGCTTCGCCTGCTTCACGATCTCCGCAGCGTTATATTCGCAGTCCGCAACGTGAAGATCGGACGTCGCGGCGGCGATTTTGATAAATCCATCTCGCATATTAGGATTTCCTCCAGATTTCAGATAGTACCAGTATACCCTTTTTTGCTCTGTGATGCAAGAGACTGTCGCGAAACTAACGCGCTGCCAGCGCAAGGATGAATATTACCGAAAAAAATCCTCCATCTTTCGATGGAGGATAAAGCGTTTTTCGACAGTTACAGCGTGGGCAGATCCTTGCGCCATGCGCCGGTCTTGTAGAAGAACACGGACAGACCCGAGCCGAGGAACCAGCCGATCGGCCAGCTCATCCAGATGCCGTGCTCGTTGCCGATGACGTAGAACAGGGCGATGGACAGGACAACGCGCAGGATAAGGTCGGAGAACGTCGTTATCATGAACGGACGCATCGCGCCTGCGCCGCGCAGCACGCTGTCGCAGACGAATTTGATGCAGACGACGACGTAGAACGGCACGACGGTGAACAGATAGCCGCGGGCGACATCAACAACCCCCGATGCACTGCCGGCAGGCAGGAACAGGCTGATGATACGGTTTGCGAGCGGCAGATAGATCATCATGAACACGATGCCGAGACCGACCGAGAACGTTCCGCCGGCCTTGAGGCCGGGGCCGACACGGTCGAGCTTGCGCGCGCCGATGTTCTGTGCGACGTAGCTCGACAGACCGGACGCAAACGACATGCAGCAGGTCAGCGCAAACATATTGATGCGGTTTGCGACCGAGAAACCGGCGATGACGGTCGGGCCGCACAGGTTGACGTAATACTGAATGATGAGGTTGCCGACCGAGACGAAGCTCTGCTGCGCGATGGAGGGGATGGCGTAGTTGGTCAGACGGCGCAGCATTTCGGGTGCGAACAGGATGAAATGATGGCCGGTGTCAAAGGTGCGCACGCGGCGCATGAGCAGGAAGAAGGCGAACACGCCCGATGCGCCCTGCGCGATAAAGGTCGCCCATGCAACGCCTGCAACGCCCCAGTGCAGCATGGCGACGAACACGACGTCGAGGATGACGTTGCCGACCGAGGACAGGATGAGCAGGAACAGCGGCGTCCGGCTGTCGCCCATGGCGTTGAAAATGCCGGTGCACACGTTGTAGATGAACAGGAACAGCAGACCGAACACATAGACGCGCAGATAGAGCGAGGCGTCCGCGAAAATATCCGCCGAGGTGTTGAGCGCACTCATCAGACCGTTGGTGCAGACCGCGCCGAACAGCGTCAGCAGCAGCGAGACGACGGTCGTGGTGATCAGGGCGGTCGAGATCGCGGTCTTCATGCGCAGGTAGCGCTTCGCGCCGAACAGCTGCGAGACGAGGACGGAGGTGCCGATGTTGATGCCTGTCGCAACAGCAACGAACAGCTGCGTGATCGGATAACTTGCGCCGACGGCGGCGAGCGCAAGCTCACCGGCCTGTGCCGACTCCGCAAAACGGCCGACGATCATGGAGTCCGCCATCTGGTACAGCTGCTGGAATGCAACGCTCAGCAGGAGCGGCATGGAGAACCAGAACAGCTTTTTCGATGGACTGCCTTCGGTCAAATCAGTGATCAAAATGGGATGCCTTCTTTCGCTTTTTCAGACAACAGGCTCCCTCCTGTGACAGGAGAGAGCCGTTTGGGTTTGTTGTGCAGCCAAAAGCCGCAGACTTTTTTAGTTCGCCGCCTTTTTGTGCTTGGCGGAGATGACGAAGATGGTGAGCGCGAGCAGGACCAGACCGACAATGAGAGCGATCACGCCGCTGCTGGTGACGCCGCCGACAAGGAAGCCGACGAAGCTCATCGCCGCAACGAGCAGCGCATAGGGAAGCTGCGTGGAAACGTGGTCGATGTGGTGGCACTGTGCGCCTGCGGACGCCAGGATCGTGGTGTCCGAGATCGGAGAGATGTGGTCGCCGCAGACCGCGCCGGACAGGCAGGCCGCAACGGTCATGACGAGCATGGTGGTCGCGCTGTCGCCGAATACCGCGACGGCGATCGGGATAAGGATGCCGAACGTACCCCAGCTCGTGCCGGTCGCGAACGCGAGACCGAGCGCGATGAGGAAGAAGATCGCCGGCATCAGCATGGAGATAACCGAGTCCGCGCTGACGATAGAGGAAACGAAGCCGCCGATGTTGAGGTAGTCAGCCGAGCATACGCCGGACAGCGTCCACGCGAGCGTCAGGATCAGGATGGCCGGCACCATGGACTTGAAGCCCTCGGTGAACGCCTCGCAGAACTGGCCGAAGGACAGGACCTTGCGCGGAATGTACAGCAGGAAGGTGAATATGAGCGTGAAGAACGAGCCGAGGACCAGAGCGGTCGAGGACGAGCAGTCCGCGAAAGCGTCGATGATGTTCGCGCCCTCGAGAATGCCGCCGGTGTACAGCATCGCGCCGATGCACAGCACGATCAGCACCGCGATCGGGAGGATAAGGTCGTAGACCTTGCCTGCGCCGCCGACAACGTAGTTCTCCTCGAGCTGAGACAGGTCGTCGTCCTTGTGCTCGCGCTCATACTTGCCCATAGCGGAAAAATCGAAGTCCGCCGCCATCAGCCAGATGAGGAACAGCAGCGTCAGAATGGCGTACAGGTTCATCGGGATGGTCTTCATGAACAGCGAGAAGCCGTCCATCGTGCTCGACTCAGGCAGGGAGGAGCCGACCGCCGCCGCCCACGAGGAGATCGGGGCGATGATGCAGACCGGAGCCGCCGTTGCGTCGATGATGTAGGCGAGCTTTGCGCGCGTGATGCTGTATTTGTCGGTGACAGGACGCATGACCGTGCCGACGGTCAGACAGTTGAAATAGTCGTCGACAAAGATGAAGATGCCGAGAAAGGACGTTGCGAAGGAGGCGCCGCGGCGAGACTTGATAGTCTTGACCGCCCATTCGCCGTAGGCGCGCGACGCGCCCGATTTTGTGACGAGCGACACCAGAATGCCGAGCAGCACCAGAAAGATGCAGATGTTGATGTTGTCGCCGAGTTTGCCGCCCATGATCTCGAAGGTCGTTTCGACCGCATGAAGCGGATTGAAGCCGGTATACAGCAGTGCGCCTGCCAGAATACCGATCAGCAGTGAGGAGTAGACCTCTTTGGTGATGAGCGCCAGCGCGATCGCGATGATCGGAGGCAGAAGCGTCCATACAGTTGCCGTGATATCCATATTTATTTTCCCCCAGTTATGCAGGATTGGATTTTTGAGCCTGCAATTATATACTATTTTATCTGGTATTCGCTGGCTTGACAAGACCCCGATGCAGTTTTTCTTGATAAAATGATAAATTTGTGCAAAAGGGCAAGAAAGGCCGCGTCAAAACGAAAAAAAGACCGCATTTTTGCGGTCTTTTTACAGGGCGCAGATGGGCTTTATGCGAGCGCGGGAGCGGTCTCCTCGACCTGCTCGTAAACGATGCTGATGATGGAGAGCACGACGGTTGCAGTCGCGCGGCAGATATGCACCAGATCGTCGTCAATGCCGTGATGGCGGCCCGCAGCACGGTAAGCGTCGTGCATATCGGTGATGCGGTTCAGCAGAGCATCCACGCTCGTCGGCGGGATGATCGGGCTGACCCACTGCTCGAACTTCGCCTCGGTCATGCGGCGGCGGATCACGAACGCGACACGCTTTTCGTAGACATAGTGCGCGAACAGGTTGTGCATGTAGATGTCATCGTTGTGCGGATAGGTAAAGAAATCGGTCATGTAGTGGCAGATCTCGCCGAGATCGACCGACAGCTCGCGGCCGTTCGTGGGAGCGATCGTGTACTTTTCCGCAAAAGCGCGGATTTTATCCATTACTTCGTCCATCATGATCGACGGATTGTGGCGCTTGGTAAGGTAGGTGCCAGTGAGGTCGGGCTTCAAATTACCGTAGACGAAGCCGCTCGGGTCAAAGGTTACGCCGCAAGTCTGCTCGACATAATCCATAAGCAGATTTGCGACACGAATATGAGATACGGAATCCATCAACAATCCTCCAGACGGAACGGTTCCTAAGGCGAACGCCTTAACAAATTCTTAACACGCAGTGCGTGTACAGACTTGAACTTTACAACAGGAACAGTATAGCATAAAAAAGCTATCCTGTCCCGATTTTTCTGAAATTGTAACACAAAAAACACAAAAGATTCACAATTTACACGAATCACACAAACGAAAACGTTTTCGTTTGGTTATCTTGCACGGAAGGCTTCGCTGCGGAACTTGACCTTGCCCTCGAGCGCCTGCCGCAGGCGCTGACACATCGCGTCGCGGTCGCGGTTGAGCGTGCCGGCGAGGTTGACGTAGTTGGAAGCGTGGTTTGCGCGGAAAATGCTGCCCTCGGAGTCGATATGCTCGAGGAGGATGAGCGTTTCGTGCGCGATCTCGATCGGGTTCATCAGATAGAAGCGGCCTTCCTGCCAGTCGCGCATGAGCGGCGTCGGCAGCTCGAACAGCAGCGTCAGCAGGCCGATGTACTCCGGCTTCATGCGGGAGAGTGCCTCGGCGGTCTTAACGGCGTGCTCCTCGGAGAGCTCGAGCGAGCCGAGACCGGCGATGCAGGTGACAGACAGCTTCATGCCGGCCTCCTTGACCATCAAACCGGCGTGGACGATCTCGTCGGCGGTCTCGCCCTTGTTGACGCGGCGCAGCACCTCATCCGAGCCGGATTCCAGACCCAGATAGATCATCTCGAGGCCGAGCTCGTGCAGCAGGTTAAGATCCTCCTGCTTTTTGCACAGGATGGACGCCGGGGAGCCGTAGCTCGTGACGCGCTCGCACTCGGGGAACAGCTTTTTGATATAGCGCAGGATCTCCGCCATATGCTCGGGGCGGCACATCAGCGCGTCGCCGTCGGCAAGGAAAATGCGGTCGACGCGGCGGTACATGCGGCGCGCCTCGTCGAAATCCGCCTTGACGTCCTCGAGCTTGCGCACGCGGAAGCGCTTTTCCTTGTACATATCGCAGAACGTGCATTTATTGTGGCTGCATCCGATCGTGACCTGAACGATCAGGCTGTACGCCTCGGAAGGCGGACGGAATACGCGGCCCTCATATTCAAACATAGTGTTTCCTCCTGAAATAAAACGGGCAGAGCGTACTCTGCCCGTCTGCGTTTATGTCTCAGTCCTCGAGACCGGCGGTTTCCGGCTCGTCGTCATCTTCGTCCGTTTCCTCGTCGCCGTCCACGATTTCGATCTCGATGTCCGGCTTGCCGTCAGATTCCTCCTCCGGCGGCTCTGCCGGTGTTTCGGCGGCCGCGGCGTCGTTCTTCGCAGCGGCATAGGTCTCAGGCGCCGGGCATTCCTCTGCGCAGGCGCAGGAAGCACAGTCGGACTCGCTGCGCATCATTTCCTCCAGCTCGTCCATGGCCTTGAGCTCGGCCTCATGATAAACCTCTTCTTCACGCTTCTTCTGAAGCAAAACCAGAGCAGCCGTTGCACCAGCGGCACAGGCCAGACTGGTCAGCAGCAGACCCGCTTTCAGCTTGGTAGAATTTTTCACGGTATCCACTTCCTCTCAAAGGTGATGCGGCGCGGCGTCGCGCAGCGCGCGAAAAACGTTCACAGCCGCCCTGTTATTATATCCGAATGGTATATATATTTAATTTACCATATCGTGCGGTGAAAGTCAATCACTCGAAAAGAGGAACGCGAGGAAAGTTCTGTCACAAAAGCGCCGAAAAGCAAAAGGGACGGCCGAAGCCGTCCCCGAAAAACGTGTTTACTTTGCCTTTACTGCGCCGTCCTTGATGAGGTCCCAGTTCTTTTTGAGGTAATCATAGCCGGAGTAGATGGTGACGAGCGTTACCACCCAGCCGACGATGGTCAGAATGAGGTCGGCGCCATCCGTGCGAATAGCAAAAACCGCGCTGAAGGAGGTGTTAGGCTGGCTTGCCAGCGCGCCGAAAATGATATAGTGCAGGTAAATGACGATGATGCCGCCGATCTGCACGCAGGTCTTGACCTTGCCGGTCCAGGTCGCCGCCATGACAACGCCCTTGTTGGCTGCGACGACGCGCAGCGAGGTGATGATCAGCTCGCGCGCGAGGATAATGCACACCATCCAGCCTGCCATGGCCTTCTGCTCAACGAACAGGATGAGCGCGGACGCGACGAGCAGCTTGTCCGCGAGCGGATCGACAAATTTGCCGAAATCCGTCACCTGATTATACTTTCGGGCGACGTAGCCGTCCAGAAAGTCGGTAAACGACGCCACGCAGAACAGCACGAGCGCGATGACCGTGCTGGTCGGGAACTCGACGAGATACCGCTTCTCGTCGATGATCAGCATGGGCTGCGCCGCAAAATAGATGAAAAACGGGATCATCGCGATACGGGTGAGCGTGATTTTGTTAGCGGTAGTCATGCGTTATGCCTCCTTCTGGCGGACGCCGAGCAGATCGGGGCCAAGGCTCTCGGTGATGAGAACGGAAACGAATTCGCCTTCGCCGGGCTCGGTGTCCATCGCGTCAAAGTAAACGTGGCCGTCTACCTCGACCGAGTCCGCATAGGTGCGGCCGTACCACAGCTGCTGCTCATCGTCGAAGCCCTCGACGAGCACCTGCATGACCTCGCCGTGACGCGAGGTGTTGTAGTCGTCGAGTACGCCGGACTGAAGCTCCTCGACGATGAGACGGCGGTTCTGCTTGGTCTCGGCGTCGATCTGGTCGGGCATTTCGGCGGCTTCCGTGCCCTCCTCGGGCGAATACTCGAATACGCCGACGCGCTCGATGGCGACGTTCTGGAGAAATTCGCACAGCTCAGCGAATTCATCATCGGTCTCGCCGGGCAGGCCGACGATCAGGCTCGTGCGCAGCACGAGACCCGGGATGCGGCGGCGCATATCCTCGATGAGCGCGGTAAACTCCGCGCCGTCGCCCGGACGGTGCATGGCACGCAGGATGCGCTTAGAAACGTGCTGGAGCGGAATATCGAGGTATTTTACGATCTTCGGCTCCTCAGCGATGACGTCGATGAGCTCGTCGGTGATCTGGTCGGGGTAGAGGTAGTGCAGGCGGATCCATGTGAAATCCAACTTGCACAGCTCGCGCAGCAGCTCGGGCAGCAGGCGCTTGTGCTCCGGCAGATCCATGCCGTACTTGGTGATGTCCTGCGCGATGACGATGAGCTCCTTGACGCCTGCATCGCTCAGCGCACGCGCCTCCTCGAGCAGAGACGCCATCTCGCGGCTGCGGTAGCGTCCGCGCAGCTTGGGGATGATGCAGTAGGCGCAGGTGTTCGAGCAGCCCTCCGCGATCTTGAAGTACGCGGTGTAGGAGGGGGTCAGACGGCTGCGGCCGCCGTCGAGCGCGGCGGCGGTCATGTCCGCCATGTAGGCGGCCTGTTCGCCGCGAAGCGCCGCAGTCGCGGCGTCCACAATGTTGTCATAGCTGCCGGTGCCGCAGAATACGTCGATCTCAGGCAGCTCCCTGCGCATTTCGTCCGCGTAGCGCTGCACGAGACAGCCGGTGACGACCAGACCCTTCATGCGGCCGGTCTGCTTGTACTGCGCGGTCTCGAGGATGGTCTCGATGGCTTCGGTCTTTGCCGCTTCGATGAAGCCGCAGGTGTTGACCACGCCGACGTCCGCCTCGCTCATATCCTCCGTGATCTCCCAGCCCGCGTCGCGCATCAGGGAGAGCATATGCTCGCTGTCCACCAGATTTTTGGCGCAGCCGAGCGAAATAAGTCCTAATTTCGGCATGAAATACTCCTTTTTATGATAAATCGACAGATATTTATATTATGATTATACTTAATATAGTATACACCATAACAGACGGTTTGTCATGTAAAGATTTATGGTGCAGAACCGGGAAAAACAGTGCAGAAAAGCAAAAATTTTAAAAAGACAGCCTGTCAGCAGCGTTTGTTTTCGCGCGGCAATGAGAGAAAAACCGAGGACATGCGCCTCGGTTTTCCTGCATTCTTGAATATCAGCCCAGATTTTCCTTGCGGATGCGTCCCTCGCGCAGCAGCTCGGTGAGCGTTTCGCGGTCGCCCGCACGAATTGCGCGGCGATACTCGTCGAGGTGCTTGATAATCTCATCGATTTCCGCGGCGAGCGGCTCCGCGTTGCACAGAAACAGCTCGCTCCACATGGTTTCGTTCAGCTTCGCGACGCGCGTCAAATCCTTGTAGCTGCCGGCGGAATAGCCGTTGTGCTTGTCGGCCTCGGGGCTCTTGATGTAGGCCGAGGAAACAACGTGCGCCAGCTGTGAGGTGAAGGCAATCATGTGGTCGTGCTGCTCCGCCGTGCAGCGCACGGTCTGACCGAAGCCGAGCGACATAAAATATGCTTCGAGCTGCGACAGGATGCGCTCGCTGCTGCTCCTTGTCGGCACAAAGATCATGCTCGCGCCGTCGAACAGCGTGGGAAGGGCGTAGTCGAGGCCGGAGAACTCGCGGCCGGCCATCGGATGTCCGCCGACGTAGTGCACGCCTGCGTCGAGCGCGGCCTGCTCGAGATGATCGACCATGAACTGCTTGACACCGACCATATCGACGATCACGCAGTCCTTTTTCATTTTCGGCATATTTTCAAGCAGCCAGTCCACGGTTGCCTGCGGATAAAGGCCGATAATGACAAGATCGACCTCGCGGAACAGTGCGTCGGTCGCGATGGCGTCGATCGAGCCGTCAGCGAGAGCCTGTTCTGCGGTCGCGCGGGTGCGGTTCCAGCCGAGAACGCGGCTGAGCGTGCGCGCCTTGATGGTTTTCGCCATCGAGCCGCCCATCAGACCGAGTCCGGCAACGAGTACGGTATCAAACATGAGTGGGTGCCCCCTGTTGCTAATTTTATTCAGATAAAGTGTATAACGGCGAGGCGGCTTTGTCAAGGCGGATTATTCCGCCGTCAGGCGCTTGAACATGCGGTAGTGCAGGCCGTTCGCATCGCGGTGCTCGCCGCGCTGCTCGAAGGCGAATTTGCGATAAAAGCCCTGCGCGCGCAGGTTTTTTTCGGCCACATGGGCGCACAGCCAGGTCTTTCCGAGCGAGCGGTATACGCTGATGGCCTGACCGAGGATCTGTGCGCTCAGACCGCAGCCGCGGTATTCGCTGCTGATGCAGAAGCCGCCGAGCAGACCGACGTCCGGATCCTCGTCGTACCAGGTCTTGAGGTAAACGAGCGCGGCGGGCGTTCCGTCCTCGAGCAGACCGAACGTGCACGAGCGCGGCGATACCTGCTGTGCGCGCTCCACATCGCGGAGGAGCGCGGCCGGGTCAAGTCCCTCGTCCGTGCCGTAGGCATTGCGGTGCAGCTCGCGCATGAATTCCACGATCTTATCCACATCCTGTGGATTGTTCGGGTCGGCGCGGCGGAACCAGATCTGCGGCGAGACCGGGATGCCTTTGGCGTTCTTCCAGCCGATGCAGGCGAAGGTCGAAAGCTCCTGCGGCAGATGAGAGGCGTCGTTTTCGTATACAACGTCAATACTGCTGTCGTCGGCAAAATCGAGCCGCGCCACGCAGGTGTTGTCGCCCCAGCCGATCTCGTTCATCTTTTCGGGCGGAAAGCCGTGCGCGATGGTCAGCGCGCCGCGGATGGCGGAGCCGTGCGTGACGACGGCGATGGCTTTGCCGTCGTTTTCCTGTGCAAGGCGGCGCACCTCGTTCAGCATGCGTGCGCCTGCCTGCATGACGGTCTCGCCGTGCGGCGGCGCAGCCTCCCACGGACGGGCGCACCATTTCGCGTACTGGTCAGGCCAGCCGTGCGGCAGCTCGGCCCACGGGAGATCCTCCCAGTCGCCCATGTCGATCTCGTGCAGATCATTCCGCAGCTCGACCGTCAGACCGTGCGGCGCTGCGACCGCCTGCGCGGTCGTGCGTGCGCGGAACAGGGGGGAGGCGTAGACCGCCGCGAGCGGCACGTTTTCGAACCGCTTCGCCAGACAGGGGAGCTGCTGATATGCGCGCGGCGTGAGCAGGCTGTCATACAGTCCGTGGCAGCGGCGGTAGATGTTGCCCTCGGCCTCGGCGTGACGGATGATGTAGACCGTCGCCGCCATCAGCCGACCTCGACCGCGCCGGACAGCTCGGAAACGCTCTTGACGCCGTGTGCGTCCATCCATTCCTCAAGCTCGCGCAGCGCCTTGACGGGAGCGGTGGGGTCGTTGAACATCACGGTGCCCATGGCGACCGCGTCCGCGCCCGCGAGCAGCATTTCCACGATGTCGCGGCCGGTGCGGATGCCGCCCATGCCGAGGATGGGCACGGAGACCGCGCGGCGCACCTGATAGACCATGCGGATCGCGACCGGGAATACCGCCGGGCCGGACAGGCCGCCCATGACGTTGGACAGGATGGGACGGCGCTTTTCGATGTCGATGCGCATGCCGAGCAGAGTGTTGATGAGCGAGAGCGCGTCCGCGCCGGCAGACTCGGCCGCACGGGCGATCTCGGCAATGTCGGTCACATTCGGGGACAGCTTGACGATGAGCGGCTTTTTCGCCTTTGCCTTTGCCGCCGAAACGACCTCCTCGACCATTTTCGGCTGCGTGCCGAAGGCCATGCCGCCGCATTTTACGTTCGGGCAGGAGATGTTCATCTCGATGAGGTCGACGTCCGCGTCCGAGATCTTTTCGACCATGCCCTCGTATTCCTCGACCGTGTTGCCCGAGACGTTGGCGATGATCTTCGTGTCGTACTGACGCAGGAAGGGGATCTGCTCCTTGATGAAGCGGTCGATGCCCGGGTTCTGCAGGCCGACGCAGTTGAGGATGCCCTGCGGGGTTTCCGCGATGCGCGGCGCAGGATTGCCGAGACGCTCGGTCGGGGTCAGACCCTTGACGCCGATGCCGCCGAGCTGGGACAGGTCGAAGAACTCGCCGTATTCATGACCGAAGCCAAACGTGCCGGATGCGGTCGTGATGGGGTTTTTCAGTTCCACGCCGCAGAAATTTACTCTTAAATCAGCCATTACCACTCGACCTCCTCAGCATTGAATACCGGACCGTCCTTGCAGACGTGACCGTATCGGGTTTCGCCGTCCTTCGCCTTGAGCGCGCACGCGCAGACGAGGCACGCGCCGATGCCGCAGCCCATGCGCTCCTCCATCGAAACCTGGCAGGGAACGCCGGCCTGCTTCGCGATGGCGGCGATGGCCTTCAGCATGGGCTTCGGGCCGCAGGCCGCGACACCGGAAGCAGAGGCGATCTGCTCCTTCAGCACATCGGTGACAAAGCCGTGGCGGGCATAGGAGCCGTCGTCGGTCGTGACGAAGGTCTCGCATTCGTCGCGGAAGTCGCCCTCAAGGATAACGGCGCCCTTATTGCGGAAGCCGAGGATGGCCGCAGGCTTTGCGCCCTGCTTTACCGCCTCGCGCACGCAGCCGAGCATGGGGGGCACGCCGATGCCGCCGCCGATGAACACCGGAGCGCTGCCGAGTGCGCCGACGTCAAAGCCGTGGCCGAGCGGGCCGAGCACATCGAGCTCGTCGCCGGTCCTGCGCTCGCTGAGCCACTTCGTGCCCTCGCCCTTCACCTGAAAGACGATGCGCAGCTCGGGCGCCTTCCATGCACAGATCGAGATCGGGCGGCGCAGCAGATGACCCTCGCCGCAGGCAATGTGAACGAACTGGCCGCACTGCGCCAGCTCCGTGATCTTCGGTGCGTGCAGCACCATCAAAAATAAACCGTCGCCAAGCTGCGTATTTTCCGCAACGCGGCAAATTTCCTGCACTGACATAACATTACTCCCTCCGGTATTCGTCTGTACCGTTCGGGTACAGCCTTGTATTTACGCTTGTACTGTCATTATAAAGGAAAAACGGGAAAAAGAAAAGAGCGGAATTGCCGCAGACGAAAAAACAAGGCCGCCGTATTAGGTATAAACGGCGGCAGAGCGTGTATAATACGAAAAAAAGAGATGCTGAACGCAGGAGGGAGGAGGACACGATGGAAGAGAAGCGTTTTCTGACCATACACGACGCATCGCGCCTGTGGCACATCGAGGCTGAAGAGCTGCGCCGCCGCTGCGCAGAGGGCAGGATAAAGGGCGCAAAACAGGTTCGCGGAATCTGGCTGATCCCGCAGTAGAGGACTGCCGCGCGGCTGGCAGTCTGACGATAAAGTCCGTTTCAGGCAAAAGACAGATTGTCGGAAAAACGATGGTTTTTCGACAGTCTAAAGCCCCGCAGAATTACTTCTGCGGGGCTGCTTTATATTGGACTGCGCATCTGACAGGCTTTCTGATGCGTTTTCCGGGGGTGCTTAGTACAGCTTTGCGCCTGCCGGGATGTGAGGATCGACCATCAGCAGATGGAGCTTTTCCTCGCCGTTTTCGTGGTGAACGGCAGAGATCAGCATGCCGCAGGAGTCGATGCCCATCATCGGGCGCGGCGGCAGATTGGTGATAGCGATGCAGGTCTTGCCGACCAGCTCCTCCGGCTCGTAATACTCATGAATGCCGCTCAGAATGACGCGGTCCTCGCCGGTTCCGTCATCCAGAACGAACTTCAGGAGCTTCTTGGACTTCTTCACCGCCTCGCATTCCTTGATCTTCACAGCGCGGAAATCGCTCTTGGAGAAGGTGTCAAAATCAACGAAATCCTGGAACAGCGGCTCGATCTCCACGTTCGAGAAGTCGATTTTTTCCTCCGCCTCGGGAGCTGCCTGAGCAGCCTCCGCCTGAACCGGAGCCGCCTTTTCAGCCTTCTTGTCGGAGTCCAGCGGCTTCATTGTCGGGAACAGCAGGACATCGCGGATGGAAGCGGCGTCGGTGAGGAACATGACCAGACGGTCGATGCCCATGCCCATGCCGCCCGTGGGAGGCATGCCGTACTCGAGCGCATTGATGAAATCCTCGTCCATCATGCCCGCTTCCTCGTCGCCTGCGGCGCGCAGCGCGACCTGACGCTCGAAGCGGCCCTTCTGGTCAATCGGGTCGTTCAGCTCGGAGAATGCGTTGCACAGCTCGCGGCCGTAAATGAAGCACTCGAAGCGCTCGGTCAGACGCGGATCGGACGGCTTGCGCTTTGCCAGCGGAGAGATCTCGACCGGATAATCGGTGATAAAGGTCGGCTGCATGAGGTTTGCCTCGACGTACTCGTCGTAGCACAGTGCCATCAGGTCGCCCCAGCTCTCCTTGCCCGGCTCGATCTCGAGACCCTTGGCCTTAACGGCCTCGAGCGCCTCCTCCGGAGACAGAGCCATGAAGTCGATGCCGGCATATTCCTTGACCGCCTCGGCCATGGTCATGCGCTTCCAGCCCTTGGAGAAGTCGATCTCAACGCCCTGATACATGACCTTGGTGCTGCCGAGGACCTTCTCGCAGACATGGATGACCATGTCCTCGGTGATGTCCATCATGCCCTGATAGTCGGTGTAGGCCTGATACAGCTCGATAGTGGTGAATTCCGGGTTGTGACGGGTGTCCATGCCCTCGTTGCGGAAGATACGGCCGATCTCGTACACGCGCTCGAGACCGCCGACGATCAGGCGCTTGAGGTGCAGCTCGGTCGCGATGCGCAGGTACATATCGATGTCGAGCGCATTGTGATGGGTGATGAACGGACGGGCAGCCGCGCCGCCCGGGATGGTGTTGAGGCACGGGGTCTCAACCTCCATAAAGCCGCGGGAATCCATGAAGTTGCGGATCTCGCGCACGATGGCGGAACGCTTCTCAAACGTGTCGCGCACACCCGGATTTACGATCAGGTCAACGTAGCGCTGACGATAGCGCATATCGGTATCCTTCAGGCCGTGCCACTTCTCGGGCAGCGGATTGAGGTTCTTGGAGAGCAGGGTCAGCTCGGTGACAGCGACCGAGATCTCGCCCTTCTGGGTGCGGAAAACCTCGCCTTCGATGCCGATGATGTCGCCGATGTCGAACTTCTTGTAGCCCTTGTATACGTCCTCGCCGACATTGTCGCGCTTGATATAGAGCTGAAGGCGGCCGTAGCGGTCGGTCATGTCCGAGAAGGACGCCTTGCCCATGATGCGCTTCGACATCATGCGGCCTGCGAGGCGGACGGTCTTGCCTTCGAGCTCGTCAAAATGCTCGTGGATGTCGCTGGTATAGTGATCGCGCTCGAAGCGAACCTGCTGGAACGGGTCGTTGCCCGCAGCCTGCAGCTCGGCCAGCTTCTCGCGTCGGATGCGCTTGAGCTCGTGCAGCTCCTCTGCGGTCTGCTCGTGCTGCTCCTGCGCCTGATGCTGTTCTGCCATAGTTTCCCCATCTTTCTGTATCATTTATCTGCGTTTTTAAGGAAACGCGCCTGTAAACGGAGTTTTTCCGCGCTTACTTTTCGATCTTGACGATCTGGTACTTGATCACGCCGGCCGGAGCCTCGACCTCGACGACCGTGCCGACCTTCTTGCCGAGCATTGCCTTGCCGAACGGGGACTCGTCCGAGATCTTGCCGTCCATCGGGTCAGCCTCCTGCGAGCCTACGAAGTGGTACTCCTCCTCCTCGTCGAACTCCAGATCCTTTACAACAAAGCGGCAGCCGGGAGAGACCTCGTCTGCGGCATAGGTATCGCCGGTAACGACGACCGCCAGCTTGATGATCTCCTCGAGCTCTGCGATGCGGGAGTAAAGCTTGCCCTGCTCGTTCTTCGCCTCATCGTACTCGGCGTTCTCGGAAAGGTCGCCGAAGGAGCGCGCTTCCTTGAGCTGCTCTGCGACTTCGTCCGCACGGGTAGTCTTGAGGTATTCGAGTTCTTCCTTATAAGCGTCCAGGCTTTCCTGTGTCAGCTTGATTTCTTTAGCCATATCTGCAAACCCTTCTTATTCATCAATAATCAGTCTTCTCCGGCGCGCAGACGCTGCCAAAGAGACTGTACAGTACATTTTATTATATGTAAAGCCGCGCGATGTGTCAAGGCAGCAGACGCATTTTCCACATATTCGGCAGAAAAAACTGTCTTTTGCCCCGTCTTACAGGTCAGTTTTTCAGACTCTGCACCTCGCTCAGCGCGCGCTGAAGCTGCGGATCGCCGTCCGTCCCGAGAAAATAGAAGTTCGCGGTCTGCTCATCGGTGAGCGCGGTCTCGATGTCGGGGGCGATGCCCGTGTCCGCGAGGCTCTTTCCCTTAGGCGTAAAGTATTCCTCGACCGACAGGTTGACCGCCGAGCCGTCCGAGAGCGCATAAGTGCGCTGTGCGCGGCCCTTGCCGGTGGTGTGCGTGCCGACGAGCGTCGCGCGCTCGTATTCCTGCAAGGCCGCCGCGAAGAACTCGGCCGCCGAAATGCTCTGGTCGTCGATCAGCACCGCGATCGGCAGATCGATCATATCCGCGTCCGAGGAGTAGACGGTCTCGTGGCCGTCCTTCTCGCGCAGCGTCATGATCGTGCCCTCCGGGAGCAGCGGATCGAGTATCTCGCTCATCTCCTTGACCTTGCCTCCGCCGTTGTGGCGCACATCGATAACGAGCGAGGTCATGCCCTCGCCGGTCAGCGTGTCGAGTACGTTCCGGAACTGCCCGGACACGCCCGTGTGGAAGTTTTCGATGCGGATATAGCCGGTACTCCCCGACAGCATCTCGCCCCACGCCATCTTCTGCGTTACGGTCGCGCGCTTCATCGCAAGCGTTTTCGTTTCGCCGGCCGCCGTCCGGATCGTGACCGAGACGTCCGTGCCCTCCTCGCCGCGTATCGCGGAGATGACCGCATTCGCGCCGTCCTTTTCGACCGTGAGGCCTTCCGCGCCGAGGATGTAATCGCCCTTGACGATGCCGGCCTGCGCCGCAGGCGAGTCATCGTAGACGATCGAGATGCGCACCGTGTCCGCTGTGCTCGTGACCGAAACGCCGATGCCGCAGCCCGTACCCTCGCTGCTCATGCGGTAGGCCTCGTACTGGTCGGCCGGGATGTAGCTCGACCACTTGTCGCCCAGACCGGTCACATAGCCGACCGCCGCGTAATCCGCAACGCTCCCGCTGTCGGTCTCTCCGATATATTTTTCCGAGACCAGACGGTCGATCTCGCGCAGTTTGGTCTCGACAGCGCTCGTTTTCCAGCCGCAGAGCAGCCTTTCAGCGCCGAGCGACGCGCCGGCGGATACGAAGCACAGCAGCACGGCCGCCGCGAGCGGCACCCGTATTTTTCGCAGATTTTTCAATCGTTTTTCCTCCATGAAAGAAGGGAGAGCGTGGACCGCCCTCCCCAAGAATTGATGTACTTAGCTGAAATAGCTCATCGGGCTCTGCGTTGCGCCGTTGACGTAGACCTCGAAGTGCAGATGCGGACCGGTGGAGTTGCCGGTCGAGCCGACCGCACCGATGGTCTGACCTGCGGAGACCGTCTGACCGACCGAAACGTAGATCGCGGACTGATGGCCGTAGGCCGTCATGACGCCGCCGCCGTGATTGATAACGGTGTAGTTGCCGTAGCCGGAGACCCAGCCTGCGGTCGTAACCGTGCCGGAGGCCGCCGCAACGATGGCTGCGCCGGTCGGCGCCGGGATGTCCTCGCCCTTGTGGAACTTGCGGGTGCCGTAAATCGGATGGACACGCCAGCCATATCGGCTGGAGGCAACAGTGTAGCCCGGCAGCGGCCAGGTGAACGTGCCGCTGTAACGGGTAGCGGAGCCCGAGCCGGTCGTCGTGACCGGACTGCTGCCCGAGGAATTCTTCTGCGCCTTTGCCGCAGCGGCAGCCTTGGCGGCCGCCTCAGCCTCCTTGCGCGACTGCTCGGCGATCTGGTCGCTGACCGTGTCCATCTCGCTCGTGATGCGCTCGTACTCGGCCTTCTGCTCCTTCTGGTAAGCCTCCAGGCTCTCCTGAAGCGCCTTCTGCTGCTCCTCGCTGGACTTGAGCTCCTCGGCCTTGTAGTTCAGGTTGTCCTGATACTGGACCTGCTCGTCCTGCGTTTTCTGGAGGTCATCGCGCTTCTGCTGAATGTCCTCCTTGGCTGCCGTATACTCCGCGACGATCTTCTTGTTGTCGTCCATGATGGTCGACACAATGTCGAGACGGTTGAGCAGATCGGAGAAGCTCGACGAGTTGAGCAGCACCTCGAGATAGCTGATGTCGCCCTGCTCGTAGGTCGTGCGGACGGTCTGCGAGAAATTCTCTTCCTTCGCCTCAAGCGCCTTCTGCGCGCTCTCGAGCTCGGTGGACTTGACGTCGATCTGCTGCTGGAGGCGCTCGATGTACGCCTTTACGGTCTCGATCTCCTCCTTGGTGAGGGTGATCTCCTTCTGGAGCGCTGCACGGGTCTTTTCGACGTCGCTGACCTTGTTTGCAGTCGAGTCGAGCTCCTTCTTGATCTCAGCCTTCTGGTCCTCGAGCGAGGAGAGCTTGTCCTTGAGCTCTGAGCTCGAGGCCGCGCCCGCATAAACGATGCCCGAGGCAACGACCGACACGAGCATTGCGCCGACCAGAATGCCTGCGACAGCGCCGGATATCAGGCGCACGGTTTTCTTTTTCATCATAAGATCGTTCTCCTTGTTCTCAGACATCCATGAACTTGCGGATGCTCGTTACCGAGCCGCCGATGCCGAACAGCGCGCCTGCGCCGGCGAAAACGGCGAGAACGAGCCACTTCAGGCTTTCAAACGGCAGAATTTCGAAATAGGGGATGACGCCGCCTGCGACGCTGTACAGCTCGGTGTACAGACCCCACTCGGCCAGGAACGCCAGACCGCCGGCCACAAGGCCGATGATCATGCCCTCGATGACGAACGGCCAGCGGATGAACCAGTTGGTCGCGCCGACCATCTTCTGAATGGAGATCTCCTCGCGGCGCGCGAACATGGCGAGCTTTACGGTGTTCGAGATGATGAAGATCGAGATGACCGCAAGGCCGACCACCATCGCGAGAGCGACGATATTGAATACGTGCTGGATCTGGATGAGCTTGCTGATGACTGCCTCATCCGCGCGGACATTTGCTACGCCCTCGATCATTTCGATGTCCGAAATGGTCTCCTCGGCCTGCGTCGAGTCCTTGAGGGTCAGGATGTAGCTGTTGCGCAGCGGGTTGTTTGAGGAATTGTAGTCCTCGAGGATGCTCGCGTCCGCGCCCAGCTCCTCGCGGTATTTTTCGAGCGCGACGTCGCGGTCCTCGAACTCCACGGTCGCGATGTTGCTGATCTTCTCAAACTGCGGCTGAAGGTCCTTCGCCTCGCGCGTCGTGAGGTTTTCGTCGATCCAGACGACGATCTCGTTGGACTGCTGGAGATCAACAATGCTCAGGTCGATGTTGTACGCGATGAGCGTCACCGTGCCGGTCAGGATCAGACAGGCGACCATGATGGCGATCGCCGCGATCGACATGAACCCGTGCTTGAAGATGTTGCGCAGGCCTTCCTTCCAATAGTAACCAAAACGTCTCATGCCTGATAATACCCACCTGTCTGGTCGCTGACGACCGAACCGTGGTCGATCATGACGACTCGTTTTTCAAACTCATCTACCAGACCCTTTTCGTGCGTGACGATCAGGACGGTAGTGCCCAGCTCGTTGATCTTCTCGAACAGCGTCATCAGCTCGAGCGAACGCGCCGGGTCAAGGTTGCCGGTCGGCTCGTCCGCGATGATGAGGCGCGGGTTGTTGACGAGGGCGCGCGCGATGGCAACGCGCTGCTGCTCGCCGCCCGAAAGATTCATCGGCTTTTCCTTCGCCTTGTCCGCGAGTCCGACCAGATCGAGCACATAGGGCACGCGCTGCTTGATCGCCTTGTTCTTCGCGCCGATGGTGCGCATCGCGAACGCGACGTTCTCGTAAACCGTCTTGGTCTTGATGAGACGGAAATCCTGATAGACTACGCCGAGCGTGCGGCGCAGATACGGGATGCGGCTCTTTTTCATCTCGCCGATATTGTAGTTGTTGACCAGCACCTTGCCCTCGGTCGGGCGGACCTCGGCCGTCAGCAGCTTGATGATGGTCGTCTTGCCCGAGCCGGACGCGCCGACCAGAAAGACAAACTCTCCCTCGTCCACACGCAGGCTGGCTTTATTCACCGCGCGGATACCGTTGTCGTATACGACGGTGACATCGTTCATCCGGATCAAAAGCGTTCCTCCTCGATGACTTCGTAACAAACAAAAAAATACAGAGGTGTGCATTTCCCCACACACCTCTGATAATTATAACAGATAAATGCCCGATGCGCAAGAAGCGAAACAACGCAGATTTTGCGCAAAATGACGATTTTCAGTGAAAATTTTGTGAACTTATGCCGGTTTATGTCCGTTTTGCCTGTCAGCGCACGCCTTCCTCGCGGCTTGCGAGATACTTGCGGACCATGAGCGCGACCTTGAAAACGATGGCGTGATCGAACTCGCGCAGGTCGAGACCGGTCAGCTTTTTGATCTTCTCGAGACGGTAGACCAGCGTGTTGCGGTGTACGAACAGCTTGCGCGAGGTCTCGGAAACGTTCAGATTGTTTTCGAAGAACTTCTGGATGGTGAACAGGGTCTCCTGGTCGAGCGAGTCGATCGAACCCTTCTTGAACACCTCGCTGAGGAACATTTCGCACAGCGTGATCGGCAGCTGATAGATCAGACGGCCGATGCCGAGGTTTTCGAAGCTGATGATGTTCTTTTCGGTGTCGAATACCGCGCCGACCTCGATGGCGGTGGTCGCCTCCTTGAAGGACTTTGCGATGTCCTTCATCTGAGAGGATACCGAGCCGATGCCGATGAGGCACTTGACCGACAGCTCGCTCATCAGCGTCTCCTCGATGGAGGAGGCGAGCTTGACGAGCTCCTTGGATTCGCTGCCTGCCTTGACCTCCTTGACGACAACGATGTCGCTCTCCGAGATATGCAGAACGAAATCCTTCTGCTTGTCCGGGAACATGCCGGTCACGACGTCGATCGCCGCTACATCGGCAGGCTCCTGCTGACGGATGAGGAAGACCACGCGCGGCACATCGTTGCCGAAATGCAGCTCGCGGGATTTGATGTAAATATCGCCGGGCAGGATGTTGTCCAGAATGATATTCTTGACGAAGGTCGCCTTGTCATGCTTTTCGTCATACAGCGTCTTGATGTTGTTGATGGATACCGCCACCAGCGAGCAGATGCTGCGCGCCAGCTCATCCTCGCCCTGCACGAATACCGCATATTCCAGACGCGAGGAACGGTCTCCCGTAATATGGTAGGTATAACCGCCGAACCGGACGATCTCTCCTGCGAAGCCCAGCTCAGTGATCGCCTCCTCGCGCATTTCACCGATACGGGGCAGATCGGTGCACGCGACGACCGCGCCGCTCGCATCCACAATGCCAATGGTGCGATCCACCGTGTCCTTCATCTGTAAAACAATCGACTGGAACAATCTCGAAGCCATTTCCATCACCTTTCCCGTCTTTTTCAACTTCTTCTGTCATGCAAACGGCGCTCTCCCGCGCCGTTCGATGTTCCCTCTATGAACATTCTCTACAAGAACATTCTGTGTTTCGTGTGTATTTTAAGACATTATATCACATGTCTCCGCGTTTTTGTACAAAATATTTAAAATTTTTTGTCGATTTTTCGGCAGACGCCGGTTTCAGCCTTTCTTTTACAGGCCGTCCGGCGGCCGCAGCGCGCCGAGCTCCTCCTCGGTCAGCTCGCGGAATTCGCCTGGCGCAAGGCTTTCGTCAAGCCGCACGCCGCCGAGCTGCACACGCTTCAGAAACGTGACCGTTGCGCCGCACGCCGCGATCATGCGCTTGACCTGATGGTACTTGCCCTCGTGCAGCGTCACGCGCACGCGCCCGTCCGGCAGCAGCTCGAGCAGTGCCGGGCGGCAGACCGTGCCGTCGCGCAGCGTCAGTCCGGCGCCGAAGCGCTCCGCCGCGTCGGGGACGAGCGTGCCGTCGAGCTCGGCCTCGTAGACCTTGGAAACGTGCCTCGACGGGCTCATCAGCGCATGGCTGAGCGCACCGTCGTCGGTCACGAGCAGAAGGCCTTCGGTGTCCTTGTCGAGCCGCCCGACCGCAAACAGGCCGCGCCGCAGGCTCTCGGGGAACAGCTCCAGCACGGTGCCGTGCCGCTCGTCGCGGCTCGCCGTGATGACGCCGGCCGGTTTGTTGAGCATATAGTAGCGCTGCGCGCGATAGGTCTGCTCGCGCCCGTCGAGCGACACGCGATCCGCATCCGGGTCGACCTTGGCTGCGGGGTCGCGCTCCGCCGTGCCGTTCACCGCAACGCGGCCTGCACGGATGAAGCTCTGCACTTCTTTTCGGCTGCCGCAGTTCAGGTGACTGAGCAGCTTGTCCAATCGCATCTTCGGCATTTTGTCTCCCCCGCCAATCGAATACTGAATATAGTATAACGCTTTTTTGCATTTTGCACAATAGGGAAATATAAAAAAAGTGCAATCCCCCGAAAATGTTCTATACATACGCTAATATGTCGAACACGTTTTCGTTGAATTGCACAGATTTCCAGCAGTTGTGCATTTTGTCGGCGGCCTGTCAGGGGGTATCCTGCGGTTCGGACGAATGCTCGCGCAGACCGTGCACGAAGCCGTCTGCCTGCGGCGAGGATACATCGGCCGCGATCAGCTTTCCGCGCCGGACGAGCAGATTTGCTGTAACGCCCTGCTCGCCGCTCGGGTGGTTTGTGATCTCGTAGGTGTAGAGCGTCGCACGCCTGCCGCGGCAGGGAGTGAGGTCGAGCCCCTGCGCGAGCTGAATCTGGTTATAGCTTTCGTAAACCTCGTCAAATTCCTCGGGGATCTGCACCTCCCGTTCTCCGCGCGGCTCCTCGATGACCTCCCAGCCGCAGTCGCGCAGGAGGGCAACGCGCTGCTCATTCGTGCGCAGTTTGACGTCCAGGCGCATATTCTCCGAAGCTGCCGCCGCCGGCTGCGCGTCCGCCGGCAGGAGCACAGCCGCCCCTGTCAGCACCGTGCCGGCTGCCAGCACGCACGCCAGGATTTTTCTTACCGAAACCTTTGCCGCAATTACGATCATGAAACGTCCCTCCTGCTTTTGGTCTATCCTATGCGGGGGAGGCGGCGAGTAGAACAAAAGCTCCCGCCGTTTCCGGGGGAGCTTTGACTGCGAAAAACCGTATTACGCATTGACCTGAGAAGCCAGCTCCTCTGCCAGTGCATCGAGCGATGCAAGCTGGTTCTTTGCGAGGGCCGACTTGAGGGTGATCGGGTTTTCGAGCACGGTCATGTTCTTCATGGTGTCGATAACGGCACGCATCTGCTTGCCCGCCGTCGGCGCCCATGTGCCGTTGTCGATGATGGCGACGGTGCGGTTCTGGAGAGAGAGCGCCTTGATGTCGGACAGATATGCCTCCATTTTCGGCTGAACGCCGCCGTTGTAGGTCGGCGCTGCGAGCACGATATGGCTGCACCGGAAGCTCTCTGCGACGAGCTCGGAGACATCGGTCTCGGAAACGTCGTACATGGCGATATTCTTAACGCCCTTGTCCGCGAGCATATTCGCCAGAACGTTCACCGCGTTCTCAGTGTTGCCGTACATGGTCGCATAGGCGATCATGACGGTTTTGTCCTCCGGCTCGTAGGTGCTCCACTTCTGGTACTTCTCGAGCAGTGTGCCGAGGTTCTCGCGCCAGATCGGGCCGTGCAGCGGGCAGATCATCTGAATATCGAGTGCCGCAGCCTTCTTGAGGACAGCCTGCACCTGAACGCCGTACTTGCCGACGATGTTGGTGTAATAGCGGCGCGCGTCGTTCATCCAGACGTCGTCGAACGTGATCTCGTCATCGAAAATATTGCCTGCCAGTGCACCGAACGTGCCGAATGCGTCCGCAGAGAACAGGATCTTGTCCTTTTCGTCGTAGGTGACCATGACCTCCGGCCAGTGCACCATCGGCGCGAGCACGAAATGCAGGGTATGCTCGCCGGTGGAGAGCTTGTCACCTTCCTTGACGACGAGCGTGCGGTCGGAAACATCGAGGTCGTAGAACTGCGCGAACATCTGCGCCGCCTTTGCAGTGCAGACCATCTTCGCCTCGGGATAGCGGCTCATGACCGCGTCGATCATCGCGCAGTGGTCCGGCTCCATATGCTGCACGATCATGTAATCGAGCGGGCGGCCGTCCAGCGCGTGGACAACGTTTTCGATATACTGGCGGCTGATGGACTCGTCCGCTGTGTCCATCAGCACGGTCTTGTCATCGAGCAGGACATAGCTGTTGTAGGACACACCGCGCGGAATGGGGAAAAGGTTTTCAAATCGGCTCAGGCGGCGGTCGCTGCCGCCAACATAAATGAGATCTTCCTTGATCTTTCTGGTACTGTGCATCGCACGACACCTCCGTGTTTTTTAACTAACGAAATTGTAGCATATTTTCGTTCGCGCGTCCAGTGGAGATGTGCGCGGAGACAGACGAAAAAACAGCGGCAACGGCCGGTCTGTTTATCCGAGCATTGCGTTGAGGGTGCTGTACGCCGTTCTCTGCGCGCTGTTTACCGCATCATAATCTGGCGAGGATTTGGCCAGTTCGCTCCGCATGGTCTCAACGGCGTCTCTGACCGTGCTGACCTGCCCTGCAAGCTCCGGTTCGCATTCTTGAATGGTTGCAAGGCTGAAAACAGGCAGTTCTGTTGTTACGCTGTTATCCGCAACACAGGACACACCCCACAGATTATCTTCCAGCACGGACTTGCATATCGTTAAGTTCAGGTCGCGCGTGTCGGTATCCCGGTTCTGTTCCGCTCTCGAGGCCGCTTCCAGACTGTTTTTGCAGATCTGAGCACGAATTTTCACCGAATGAACCAGCTGCCATGCATCCGGATCATCCTCGACCGCAAAAACGCCGTCCGGCCATGCAATCGTCTGAATGTCTGTCCCGGCAACCTCTGCCGTATATCGCAGCTGCGCGTTCAGCGACAGATTAAAGTTCAGCTTTGCGGTGCAGCCATCTTTCATATCATTCTGATTGACCGCAAATGCAGAAATCATGCGGACCGGTTCGCTGCCGCCCCAAAGCGTACCGCATTCGCCCGGCGTGGTATAGCCGCTGTTGTCGATAAAATTGCGTATCAGCGTACTGCCGCTGCACTGCTCATAAGTGTTCGTGTCGTTCAGCGTCACTTCGACCGCATCGCTGAAGCCCGACAGATCCACGTTGCTGTCATTTTCGCTGTTGTCCACGTCGTAGACTGCAAACAGATACCGCTGAACCGTGTCCAGTCCCTCCGCAGACAAATTGAGCTGGTCGGACGGCTCCAGCAGAAATACGCCTTTTACATCAATCTGCGTTTTGCTTGCGTTCGAGTCTGTCCCGCCTCCGCAGGCGCTGAGCAGCAGCATGGCGAATAGCAGAAATATCGCAGCGCTCTTTTTCATTCTTGTTCCTCCTGTTTGATATTAACCGATATTGGTTAATATCAATATACACCAGATACGGTTAACATTCAAGTAGAAAGTGAGGCTTGAATGTATGATTTCCTTTGAAAAACTCTGGGATACCATGAAGGGAAAGGGGATTTCCCAATATGCGCTGATCAAAAAGTATGGAGTCAGCCCTGCACAGATCACTCGGCTGAAGCGGAACGAGAGTGTCAGCACGCATACCATTGAAATGTTCTGCGAAATCCTCGACTGCCGGGTAGAAGATATAATGGAATATAAAAAGAATGCCGAAACAGACCGGTAACATCGCGTTACCGAAGCCGTTTCGACAGTAAAAGGAGCCGCAGAGCGACTCCTTTGCTTATTTTCTGTATGGTTATTACAGGAAGATATACTTGAGTACGAACAGCACTGCCAGGACGTACATCAGCGGAGCGACCTTCTTGCCCTTGCCGGTTGCGAGGTTGAGCAGGACATAGGAGATAACGCCCAGAGAGATGCCCTCGGAGATGCTGTAGAACAGCGGCATCGCGATGATGGCGAGGTATGCCGGGATGGACTCGGTGAGGTTGTCCAGATCGAAGCTGATCTCGGTAACCGTGCCGACCATCAGGAAGCCGACCATGATCAGCGCCGGAGCCGTCGCGAAGGACGGGATCGCGGTGAAGATCGGGGCGAACAGCGTGGAAACGAGGAACAGGATGCCGGTGACGAGCGCGGTCAGGCCGGTACGGCCGCCGACAGCGACGCCGGATGCGGACTCGACAAAGGTGGTGGTGGTGGAAGTGCCGAGGATCGCGCCTGCGGAGGTTGCAATCGAGTCTGCCAGCAGGGCGGGCTTGATGCCCGGCAGCTTGCCGTCCTTGTCGAGCATCTTCGCCTTGGTGGCAACACCGATCAGCGTGCCCAGCGTATCGAAAATGTCAACGAACAGGAACGAGAAGATGACAACGATGAAGTTTACGATGCCGACTGCGCTGAAATCTACGTTGAAGCACTGACCGAAGGTCAGACCCAGCTTGGAGAAGTCGGTCATGCCCCAGCTCGGGAACAGGGAATAGAAGCCTGCGTCCGGCGTCGGAACGTAAAGGCCGGTCACCTGGCAGAGCATGCCGAGGATCCAGGTCAGCAGGATGCCGTACAGGATGGCGCCCTTCATCTTGCGGGTGTAGAATACCGCGGTGAAGAACAGACCGATGAGGGTCAGCAGCGCGCAGATGCCTGCGGTGTGGAAGTTCTCCGGAAAGCTGATGATGCCGACCAGCGTTGCGGAGTCTACGCACAGGCCGGAGTTCTGCAGGCCGATGAACGCGATGAACAGGCCGATGCCGACCGAAACGCCCTTCTTGAGCGTGAGCGGAATGGCGTTGAAGATCGCCTCGCGGACATTGGTCAGCGACAGGACGATAAAGATCAGACCCTCGATGAATACCGCGAGCAGCGCGACCTGCCAGGAGTAGCCGTAGCCCGCGACAACGGTGTACGCCATAAAGGCGTTCAGACCCATGCCGGCAGACAGCGCGAACGGCAGGTTCGCCATGAATGCCATGCATAGCGTGCCGAGGCAGGACGCCAGAGCCGTCGCGAGCAGGACCGCGGTGGTATCCATGCCGGTAGAGCCGAGCACGCTCGGGTTTACGGCGAGGATGTACGCCATGGTCATAAAGGTAGTGATACCGGCCATGACTTCGGTCTTGACTGTGGTTTTGTGTTCCGATAGCTTGAATATGCGTTCAAACATCGTTTTTCCCCCTTTTAATTTTTAGGCTTTCGCCTTGATTACGGATTTATTTTCCTTCGTAGGATACGACGGCCTCGGTCGGGCAGGACGTCAGGCGGTCGCGGCCGTGCAGACCCTTCAGCTCGAGCAGGCAGACGATCTTGACGACCTTCGCGCCCAGCTGCTCCACCAGATGTACCGCCGCCTCGAGCGTGCCGCCCGTTGCGATCAGATCGTCAACGATGACCACGCGCAGTCCCGGCGTGATGTCCTCGCGGTGCACCTCGATCTCCGCAGAGCCGTATTCGAGGTCATACGCGATGCGTGAGGTCGCGCGCGGCAGCTTGCCGCTCTTGCGGACCGGAATAAAGGCCTTGTGCAGATTGTATGCCATCGGCATGCCGAACAGGAAGCCCCTCGACTCCAGTCCGACGATCGCATCGAATTCCGTATCCCCGATCTTCGCCGTCATCTCATCTACCGCCAGCCGCAGTCCGTCCGCGTCCTTGAGTACGCTCGTGATATCACGGAAGATGATGCCGGCCTTCGGGTAGTCCGGGATGCTCGTGATATACTGCTCCACCTTGCTCATAGGTTTTCATGTCTCCTCCCCGGTCCGGGGAGCGTCCCCGTCCGATCTTTTTTCCGCCGTCCCCATCAGGGACGGACGGCACAAATCTATTGTATCAAATTTCCGATAGGTTGCAAGTAGAATTTACAGATTTACCGCTTTCTTAGAGAAAAATTCATTGACCGTATCGCTGCGGAGTGATATACTTAATCAAATATGTAAGAAAAAGAGAAGGAAAGGGATGATGCGCATGGCTGGACTGCTCGAGGTCTGCGCAGACAGCGTCTGCTCTGCGGTAAACGCAGCAAGGGGAGGGGCGGACCGCATTGAACTGTGCTCCGCGCTGCCGCTCGGCGGACTTTCGCCGGACGAGGATCTGTTCTGCATGGTGCGCGAACGGGTCGATATTCCCGTCCGTGTGCTGCTGCGTCCGCGCGCAGGCGATTTTCTGTATGATGAGGACGAGTTTGAACTGCTCTGCTGTCAGGCGGCGCGCTTTGCCGGTCTGGGTGCGGACGGCATCGTCATCGGCATGCTGAACCCGGACGGTACGCTCGACGCCGAGCGCATGAGTGCGCTCATGACCTGCGGCGACGGCTGCGGGGTCACGCTCCACCGCGCGTTCGACGTCTGCCGCGACGCGCACGAGGCGCTGCGCACGGCAAAGGAGCTCGGCGTGGACACCATCCTCACCTCAGGGCAGCAGGCTCGCTGCGCAGACGGCGCACCGCTGCTGCGCGAGCTGGTCTCGGAGAGCGGGGGAGGGCTGCGCATTCTGATCGGCGGCGGCGTGAACGCGGACGTCATCCGCGCGCTCGCACCGCAGACCGGTGCCGACGCTTTTCATCTGTCGGCGAAGGCAGCCGTGCCGAGCGGCATGGAGTTCCGCCGCGAGGCGGTTCCGATGGGCGCGGCCGGAATGAATGAATTTGAGCTCTGGCGGTGCGACGAAGGCGCAGTGCGCGCTGCACGCGAGGCTCTGGATGCGGTCTGCACCGCGCGAAAGGAAAACTGAATGCAGATACAAAAAGTATTGAACAACAATGTTGTCGTTGCCCTTGATGAAAACGGCGCGGAGACCGTGCTCATGGGACGGGGACTCGGCTTCGGGTGCAGGCCGGGCGGCGAGGTCTGTCAGGCGAAGGTCGAAAAACGCTTTTCCATGCATTCCGACCAGCTTTCGAGTCGTTTTCAGCAGCTTGTCACCAGTATCCCTCTGCCGCATTTCATGATGAGCGAGCGCATCATCAACCATGCGAAGCTGTCGCTCGGCCGCGAGCTGTCCGACAGTATCTATGTCACCCTTCCCGACCATATTTCGGGCGCGATCTCGCGCTACAGGGAGGGGATTCGCCTTCAGAATCCGCTGCTCTGGGACATTCAGCAGTTCTACAGGGACGAATATCAGGTCGGCCTCAAGGCGAACGAGATCGTGCTCGAGGAGACCGGCGTTGCTTTTACCGAGGACGAAGCCGGGTTTATCGCCATGCACTTTGTCAACGCGCAGATCGGCGGCGAGATTCGCGAGGTCTACGACATGACCTACCTGATGCAGGCGGCGCTGCGCATCGTGCGCGAGGCCTACGGCGCTGAGCCGGACAGCTCGACCATCGAATACTACCGCTTTATCACGCATCTGAAATTCTTTGCGCGCCGCATCGTCGGCAGCCAGAAATACGGCGATGAGGACACCGATCTGCTCGAGGTCGTGCGCTTCAAGTATCCCTGTGCGTTCGCCTGCGCCGAAAAGATATGCAGCTATGTGCTGACCGAAAAGGGCTTTCGCGCCGGGGACAACGAGCTGCTGTATCTGACGATACATATCGCGCGAGTGATGAAGGACAACTGAGAGAGACTGGCGAAAAAACGAAGCCTTTCGACAAAATAAATCCCCCAATCCTATGATTGGGGGATTTTCAGTATCGTTTAGTCCTTGTTCAGTGCTTCCATGCGTGCCTTGTTTTCGGCGATGACCTTTTCCTGTACCGGAGCCGGTGCCTCGTCGTAGCGCTCGAACTTGGAAACGAACGAGCCGCGGCCCTGCGTCATCGAACGCAGCTTGATCGCGTAGTCGCCAAGCTCTGCCATCGGGCATTCTGCAACGATCTCCTGCTTGCCGCCGTCGAGCGGGTTCATGCCCATGATGCGGCCGCGGCGCTTGTTGAGGTCGCCGATGACGTCGCCCATGTAGGAATCCGGGATAACGACCTTCATCGAGCAGACAGGCTCGAGCAGAACCGGAGATGCCTGCGGGATGCCGGCCTTGTAGGCCAGACGGGCTGCCATCTTGAAGGACAGCTCGTTGGAGTCTACGTCATGATACGAGCCGTCGAGCAGCGTTGCGCGCAGACCGACCATCGGATAGCCGGCGAGCACGCCGTGCTCCATGGCCTCGCGGATGCCCTTGTCGACAGCCGGATGGAAGTTCTTCGGAACCGAACCGCCGAAGATCTTTTCCTGGAACAGATAATCGCCCTCTGCATACGGTGCGAACTCCATCTTGACGTGACCGTACTGACCGTGGCCGCCGGACTGCTTCTTGTGCTTGCCTTCGACCGTGACCGGCTTGCGGATCTTTTCGCGGTACGGTACGATCGGAGCGGACAGCGTGACTTCTACGCCGAACTTGTCCCTGAGCTTGGAGCACAGAACGTCCAGCTGAATATCACCGGCACCGGAGATGAGGTGCTGCTTGGTCTCGGGGTTGAATTCGGTCTCGAAGGACGGGTCCTCGTCATGCAGACGGGACAGACCGGTGGAGATCTTCTCCTCGGCGCCCTTGACCTTGGCTGCGATCGCCTGCGTGTAGCAGGGAGGCGCGAACTCGATCGGCTCGAGCTCGACCTTGCGCACGCTCATGGACAGGGTGTCGCCCGTCCTGGTCGTGACCAGCTTGGAGACCGCGCCGATGTCGCCGCAGCCGACGACCGGAACCTCGGCCGTCTTTTTGCCGCAGACGGTGAAGATGTGACCCATCTTCTCGTTCGCGTCCGCGCGCTTGTTGACGAGCGTCATATCCTGCTTGACCTCGCCGGACATGACCTTGAAGTAAGAGAAGCGGCCGTACTGGTCAGCGACCGTCTTGAATACAAATGCACAGGTCGAACCGTTCGGGGCGCAGTTGATCTCGATCAGCTCGCCCTTTTCGTCCTCGCACAGCTCTACCGGCTTCTCGTCCGGGGACGGCATGTAGTCGGCGATGCCCTTGAGCAGCGCGTAGGAGCCGATGCCGGTCGCAGCCGTGCCGCAGAATACCGGCGCGAGGACCAGATCCTTGACGCCCTGACGGATGCCGGCGATCAGCTCTTCATCCGAGAATTCCTCGCCTGCGAAATAGCGCTCCATCAGATCCTCGGACAGCTCCGCGATGTTCTCGCACAGCGCCGCGCGGTGCTGGTCGATGCGGTCCTTCATGTCCTCGGGGATCGGGATCTCGACGCGCTTGTTGCCGTCCATGCGGTAGGCCTTGCGGATAACGCAGTCGACGATGCCGACGGTGTCGCGGTTGCCCTCGAAGATCGGGACAACGATCGGCGCTACCGATACGCCGAACTGCTTCTGCAGCTTGTGCAGAGAGGTATAGTAATCCGAGTTTTCCTCGTCGATTTTCGAGATGTAGAACATGCGCGGCATTGCCTGCTCCTCGCAGCGCTCCCACGCCTTTTCCGTGCCGACGCCCGGGCCGGACTTGCCGGTCGCGACGATCAGAGCGGATTCTGCAACGCGCATCGCGCACTGCACTTCGCTTTCAAAATCAAAGAAGCCCGGGGTGTCGAGCAGGTTGATCTTGCAGTCGTTCCATTCTACGGGCGCTACTGCGGTCGAGATCGAGAACTTGCGGCGGATTTCTTCGGGATCGAAATCGCAGACCGTGTTGCCGTCGGCGATCTTGCCTACGCGGTCGGTCGCACCGGAGATATTAAGCAGGCTCTCGACGAGCGAGGTCTTGCCGTCGCCGCCGTGGCCCATGAGACATACGTTACGGATCTTGTTTACCGGATAATTGGCCATAATTGATATACACTCCCTTACCCCTGCCTGTCGCACGGGCGTTTGTTGACGGGATTGCTTCCCTGCTTGTAATTATACACTACTGAGAGCGTATACGCAAGCTGTTTTTTGTGTAAATTTCCGAAAACGCTTTGCGTGTGCGTGCCCGTGCACGCACTGTGCTCTTCGTTACTCTGCGGCCTTTTTGCCAAATGAAGGCAGGATGAACCGCGGCTTTCACAGCACAATAGCCATCTCGCCGGCGGCACTTGCATCTTTCTTCGTCATGTTCTACAATAGAAAAGAGAAGGAGACGAGCTTCCATGAATTTTGAAGAAAACACCGTGCGCTATGCGCAGATCTCCGCCGCACTTTCGCGCTCGCGCTTCCGCAGCCGCTTCCGTCTCGGCCTGAAGGACCGCCAGTATATCTGCGACAGGGGATGGGAGACCATGCGCCGCCACGCCGCTGAGCTGGTCGAAGAGCGGCTCGCGCCCGCCTTTATCCCGAACGACGGCAAACAGACGCCCATGCGCGGTCATCCGGTCTTTATCGCGCAGCACGCGACCGCCTGCTGCTGCCGCGGCTGTCTGGAAAAATGGCATAAAATCCCTTCCGGGCGCGCGCTGACCGCCGCCGAGCAGGAATACATCGTCGGCATGCTGCTGTTCTGGATGCAGCGCGAAATGACCTCGCCTCTGCCCGGAAGCAGGCGGTGACGGCTGCTTTTGTGCAAAGTGTAGAAAAACGGCGCTGTTTTTTGGCAGGTCCACCGTCGATTTGTGCTTGCAAACGGATTTTTATTCTGTTACAATAAAAACAACAAGTAGATAGCAGGCATTTCCAGAAGGGCAGCGTCCCTTCGACTTTTAATGGATTGTTACCGCTTCGGCGGGCAAAACCAGATTTCTCGCACCAGTCTTTGCAGTAAGACGGTATATAGGCGATGAAATTTGGTTTTTTTATTTTTTTCGCATGTTTTATCTGCTCAACCGACATACTATGTGGACGACAGTCCAATGCAGAAAGAGTGTGAATGTATCATGTTTGGCAAGCTGAAAAACCTGTTCTCCCAGCCCGGCATCACGATCGCCTCTCCGGTCTCCGGAACGGTCGTGCCGCTGGCGGAGGTTCCCGATCCGACCTTTGCGCAGGGCATCCTCGGTCCCGGAGCCGCTGTACAGCCGAGCGAGGGACGAATTGTTGCCCCGGCGAACGGTACGGTCGACATGATGTTCGATACCGGACACGCGGTCTCCATGACCACGTCGGAGGGCGCTGAGCTGCTCATCCATGTCGGCATCGACACGGTCAGCCTCAAGGGACAGCACTACACCGCAAAATGCAAATCGGGCGACACCGTCCGCAAGGGCGATACGCTGATCGAATTCGACATCGACGCCATCCGCGAGGCTGGCTACGAGGTCGTAACGCCGGTCATCGTATGCAATCCCGATGCATTCGCCTCGGTCAAGACCGAAGGCGCCGGAAGCGTTCAGGCAGGCGACGATCTGCTGACGCTCGAAAAGAAGTAAAAAGGAGATATTTCACCATGAAAACATTCGAATACACGATTACCGATGAGCTCGGCATCCACGCCCGTCCGGCCGGCATGCTCGTCAAGGAGGCGTCCAAGTTCGCCTCCAAAATCATGATCGCTTCTCCGAAGAAGGAGGTCGACGCCAAGCGCATCATGGGCGTGATGAGCATGGGCGCAAAGAAGGGCGACACCGTAAAGCTCACCATCGAGGGCGCGGACGAGGCGGAGGCTGCTGCTTCTCTCGAAAAATTTCTTCAGGATAACCTGTAAACGCGGTTTCATTTCGCCCTGCGGGCGATGAAATAAGCCGTTTTCCCTGTTCGGCTCTCGGAAAACGGCGTTCGGATGTATTTTCCTCGAAGCAGTTCGTTATGGAATACATCGTCATTCACAAGGCGCCGCAAAAATGCGGCATTTACAAAGAGGAGGGGACTCTATTATGATGAAAAAGCTGCAAAAATTAGGTAAGGCACTCATGCTGCCGGTAGCAGCGCTCCCGATCTGCGGTATTCTGATGGGCCTCGGCTATGCGATCGCCCCGGGCGTTATGGGCGTACCGGGCGCGGCGACCAGCGGTGCGCTGTACAACATCGGCTTCCTGCTCGTCAAGGCAGGCGGCGCGCTGATCGACAACATGGCATGGCTGTTCGTTATCGGTGTCGCGGTCGGTCTGTCCGATGACAGAGACGGTACATCCGCTCTCGCCGGTCTGGTTTCCTGGCTGATGATGACCAATCTGCTGAGCACCGGCGTCGTCACCACGCTCATGCCGGCCATCGCAGACGATCCGGTCAAGACGCTCGCGTTCGATAAGATCCAGAACGTCTTTATCGCGATCATCGCAGGCATCATCGGTTCTGCGTGCTACAACCGCTTCAAGAGCGCGAAGCTTCCCGACTGGCTGGCATTCTTCAGCGGCAAGCGCTGCGTTGCGATCGTAACCGGTCTGGTTTCCATCGTGGTATCCGTCGTTCTGCTGTTCGTCTGGCCGATCATCTTCGGCGCGCTCGTTTCTGTCGGCGAAGCCATCATCGGCATGGAGGGCATCGGCGCAGGCATCTACGCATTCCTCAACCGCCTGCTCATCCCGACCGGTCTGCACCACGCACTCAACAACGTATTCTGGTTCGATACCATCGGCCTCGGCGACCTGTCGCACTACTGGGCCGGCGACGTTACCGGTCAGAACGGCGTTACCTGGAGCCTCGGCATGTATATGTCCGGCTTCTTCCCCTGCATGATGTTCGGCGTATTCGGCGCGGCTCTGGCTATGATCAAGACCGCGAAGAACAAGAAGGCTGCCATCGGTCTGGTCCTGTCCGCTGCGATCTGCGCATTCATCTGCGGCGTTACCGAGCCGTTTGAGTTCGGCTTTATGTTCCTGTGCTTCCCGCTGTATATTGTATATGCAGCTCTGTACGGCATCTTCACCGTCATCACCTACTACGTCGGCTTCCGCGCAGGCTTCTGCTTCTCCGCAGGCGCGACCGACCTCGTATTCTCGTCCTTCCTGCCGGCGGCGAACAACACCCTGATGATCATCCCGCTCGGCATCGCGGCATTCGTCGTATTCTATCTGGTATTCTACTTTGCCATCACCAAGTTCAACCTCAAGACTCCGGGCCGTGAGGACGAGGAGGCTGATTTCGCAGAGGCAGACAAGAACGCGACTCTCGCGAACAACGACTTCACCGCGATCGCTGCGGCCGTTCTCGAAGGCCTCGGCGGCAAGGAGAATGTCGCATCTCTCGACAACTGCATCACCCGTCTGCGCATCGAAGTCAAGGACGGCACGCAGGTCAACGAGAAGAAGATCAAGGCCGCAGGCGTTGCAGGCGTAATGCGCCCGTCTCAGACTGCGATTCAGGTCATCATTGGCACCAAGGTTCAGTTCGTAGCCGACGAAATGGCAAAGATGCTCTAAAATCCATTTGACCATATCTGTTTGCATATCACCAGATTGCGCTCCGCGCAATGGAAGGGGCGGGCGAAAGCCTGCCCCTTCTGTTTTCTGACAAAACGAAAAACGAAAGAGGTAATGCATTATGAAAATCATCCGCGCAAAAGACTATAACGACATGAGCCGCAAGGCCGCGAACATCATCTCCGCGCAGGTCATCCTGAAGCCGGAGTCCGTGCTCGGTCTCGCGACCGGCTCCTCGCCCATCGGCATTTACGAGCAGCTCATCAAGTGGTATCACAAGGGCGACGTCGATTTCGGCGCCTGCACGACCTTCAATCTGGACGAATACCGCGGTCTGACCCCGGATCACGACCAGAGCTACCACTATTTCATGCACAAGAACTTTTTTGATGCGGTGAACGTTCCGGACGAGCGCATCAACCTGCCCGACGGCGCACAGCTTGACGCCGAGCGGGAGTGCCACCGCTATGACGCGGCCATCAGAGCGGCGGGCGGCATCGACCTCCAGCTGCTCGGCATGGGCCTCAACGGCCACATCGGCTTCAATGAGCCGGACGAGTATTTCTCCAAGGGCACGCACTGCGTCAACCTCACCGAGTCCACCATCGAGGCGAACAAGCGCTTTTTCGCCTCGGCCGATGATGTGCCGCGTCAGGCGTACACCATGGGCGTGCAGACCATCATGCTCGCGCGCCGCATTGTTCTGGTCGTTTCGGGCGAAAACAAGGCGAAAACCGTTCGCGAAGCCTTCTTCGGCCCGGTAACGCCGCGCGTTCCGGCATCCATCCTTCAGCTTCATACCGACGTTTCCATCGTCGCGGACGAGGCTGCGCTCTCTCTTTGTACCGATCTTCTCTGAGGTGAGATTTCATGCAGTTCAGCAATTTGAAAATCTATCAGCCCGACGGCACGTTCCGCACGGGCAGTCTCGCGGTCGCGGATGACCGCATCCTTGCCGCCGGGGAGACCGGCGATGCAGTGGACATGGACGGTCTTTACGCCATTCCCGGCCTGGTCGATCTGCACTTCCACGGCTGCATGGGACGCGATTTCTGCGACGGCACGGCCGAAGCGATCTCGACCCTTGCCGCCTATCAGGCGCAGAACGGCGTCGCCGCCATTTGTCCGGCGACCATGACCTATCCCGAGGAAAAGCTGACGCAGATCGCGCAGGCTGCCGCCGCATGGAGCGCACAGCCGCACGAGGCCGCGCTCGTCGGCATCAATATGGAGGGGCCGTTCATCTCGGAAAAGAAAAAGGGCGCGCAGAACGGCGCCTATCTGCACGCACCGGACGCCGCGATGTTCCGCCGCGTGCAGGCGCAGGCAAACGGTCTGTTCAAGCTGTGCGACCTTGCGCCCGAGCTGCCCGGTGCGATGCAGACCATCGAGGAGCTGTCCGGCGAGGTCCGCATCTCGCTCGCCCACACCGAGGCGGATTACGACACGGCCTGCGAGGCATTCCGCCGCGGCGCGCGGCAGGTCACGCACCTGTACAACGCCATGCCGCCGTTCTCCCATCGCGCTCCGGGCGTCATCGGCGCGGCCTTTGACAGCGAAAACGTCGCGGTCGAGCTGATCGCGGACGGCGTGCACATTCATCCTTCGGTCGTCCGCGCGGTCTTTACCCTGTTTGGCGGCCGTGTCATCCTCATTTCGGACAGCATGATGGCGACCGGTCTCGAGGACGGCGAATACTCGCTCGGCGGACAGGCTGTCACCGTGCGCGGCAATCTCGCCACGCTGCACGACGGCACGATCGCCGGTTCCGCCACCAATCTGATGGACTGCGTCCGGAGCGCGGTGCGCATGGGCATTCCGCTCGGTCAGGCCGTGCAGGCGGCCTCGACAAATCCGGCCCGTGCGCTCGGCATCGAGCACGATTACGGTTCTCTCGAGGCCGGAAAGCTCGCAAACGTGGTTCTGCTCGACGACGAGCTGAATATTCATACCATCCTGCTGCGCGGCAGGATGCTGTAACAGCCGAACGCCGGACAGGAACGTCCAAAAACACGAAAGCCGGGGTATCATCCCCGGCTGCAATCTGTCGATAAAGTCCGTTTTCGCGATGCTGGCGCTGTCGCGCGGCAGCGCGCATGTAATAATATTTGCGAAGCAAATATATCAAAACCGGGGGCGTGCACCTCGGTTTTGATGCTTTAAGAGGGAGAAAGTTTCCGTATGGGAACTTTCGGACGTCCGTGTTCTGCGCAGTCAGAACACAGATTGTCGGAAAAACGATAGTTTTTCGACAGTCTCAAGCCGGGGTATCGTCCCCGGCTGCTCAGACCTCAAGATCTCCGGCGAGGCGTCCGGTGACGAGCGACGCGCAGCGCTCGCGGTGCGCGACGTGAAGCGGATGGTCGCGGAAGGCCGCGAGCGCGTTCCTGTCGTCCAGGTCGGCGTAAAACACGAGATCGTATTCGCCGCCGGCGAGGTTCGGGCCGATCTTTGCGTTGTGCAGGCCGGGAATGGGGGCGAGCGTCTCGACGGACGCCGCAAGGCGCGCTTCGGCTTCACGGCGCTTCTCGCCCTCGCGGTACTCCTCCTGAAGCTTCCAGAACAAAATGTGTCGTATCATGGGTCAATTCCTTCTTTTTTGATCGGATATGAAATGCTTGCGCGGCATATTATAAAAACTGTACAAACACTGCTTCTATGATATAGCAAAAATTCATAAAAATAAAGTCTTGTAACGTGCTGAAGTGCGTGATACAATAGACCCATCACAAACCGAAGAAGCGGAAGTAAAACCGGTAAGCGGGTTTGCAGAGAGCCGGGGGCGGTGGAAGCCCGGCAGCAGCGCATCGGACAAATGGACCGCAGAGGGTGCACGGGAACGGTCTTCGGACCCAGTATAGTGCAACGGAACTCCCCGTTACGGAGAAGGAGCGTGTTAGCGTTCCGATGAGTGCGCGCCGCACGGCGCGAAGCAAGGTGGCACCGCAGGATGATTTTATCGCCTGTCCTTGGAAGAAATTCTGAGGACGGGCGTTTTTGTTTGTCCTCGACGACATGCCAAAGGAGAGATACCCCATGAAAAACAAGTTTTTAGCAGCACTTCTCGCAGGCGCAAGCCTTCTGACCATGACCGCCTGCGGCGGCAATGCCTCTGCGGATACCGGCGCGGACGCAAATGCGGACACCGGCGCCGCAGCAGGCGACACCGCAAAGGTCGCGGTCGTTCAGCTGGTCGACAACGATGCGTTCACCGAGATGATCAACAGCTTCGAGAACAAGCTGACCGAGCTGTACGGCGACGGCGTGACCTATGACGTGAAGAACGCGCAGGGCGATATGTCCACGCTCAACTCGATCGCGTCCGAGCTCAAGACAGCGGATTACGACCTCGTCGTTCCGATCGTTACCCCGGCGACGCAGGCGGTCGTCAATGCGGGCGTGAGCGCGCCGGTCGTTTTCATCTCCGTGACCGACCCGGTGGCGGCAGGCATCATGGGCGATATGGCAAAGCCGGATAAGAACGCGACCGGCACCTCGAACATCGTTCCGGTCGATGAGATCTTCACGCTCGCGGGCAAGCTGACCCCGGACGTCAAGAACATCGGCATCCTGTACTGCTCGGGCGAGAAGAACGCCGTTCTGACCGCCGAGAAGGCAAAGGCATACCTCGATACCACGGATTACACCTATGAGGAAGTCACCGTTGCCTCCTCGAACGAGGTGCAGCAGGCGGCGCAGTCGCTCGCAGGCAAGGTCGACGCGATCTACATCCCGATCGACTCCACCGTGCAGTCCGCGATGGCGCAGGTTGTCGAGGCGGCGAACGCAGCCGGTATCCCGGTTTACGGCTCTGACCCGGTCATGGTCAAGTCCGGCGCGCTGGCCTGCGTATCGGTCTCCAACACGCAGCTCGGTGAGCGCTCCGCAGAGATGGCATATGATATTCTGAACGGCAAGGACGTTTCCGAAGTCCCGGCCGAGGCAATGAGCGACTTCCAGTACGTTTGCAGCAGGGCCGCAGCCGATGCACTCAGCATCACGCTGCCGGAAGACGGCTCGGTAACGCTGATCGGCGGCTGAGACGCCGCAAAAAAAGGGGAGAGATAAACCATGAACTTCTTTCTGGACTCGGCGCTGCTCGGTCTTGAATACGCGCTGCTCGCGGTCGGCGTGTACATCACGTTCCGCATCCTGAACCTGCCCGACCTCACGGTCGACGGCTCGTTCACGTTCGGAATGGCGGTCTCGACCGTGCTGTGCGCGGCGCATCCGTTTGCCGGGCTGCTGGCCGGTGCGCTGGCCGGCGCGGCCGCCGGTGTTGTGACCGGATTTTTGCAGACGCACTGCAAAATCCATCCCATTCTCGCAGGCATTCTGACGATGAGCGGCCTGTATACCGTGAATATCACGGTGCTGGGCGGCCCGAACGTATCGCTGCTCGACGCGCCCAAGTTCTTCGAGGTGCTCGGCGGCAAAGCGCCTGCGGTGGGTCTGGTAACGGCGGTGATCGTCGTGCTGGTCACGCTGTTCTTCCAGACGGTCGGCGGCCTGTGCATCCGCGCGGCAGGCTCGAACGAGGACATGGTGCGCGCCTCCTCCATCGACACGACGGCAGTCCGCTGGGCGGCGCTCGCGCTGGCGAACGCGCTGGTCGCGCTCTCGGGCGCGATCCTCGCCCAGTGTCAGGGCTTCGGCGACGTCGGCGCAGGCAGCGGCATGATCGTCATCGGTCTCGCGTCCGTCATCATCGGCGAGGTCATCTGCGGCAGGCGCGGCATCGTGATCGGCATCGTCAGCGCGGTGCTCGGCTCGGTCGTCTACCGCATCATCATCGCGCTCGCGCTGCGTTACAATCTGATGAGCGCGAACTCGCTCAAGCTGCTCTCGGCGCTCATCGTTGCGGCGACGCTCGCCGTACCGGCAGCGGCCGCAGCGGTCCGTGCAGGCCGCGAGAGAAAGGAGAACCGCGTATGCTGACGCTCAAACAGCTCGACAAGACCTTCGGCGCAGGCACTGCGAGCGCACATCATGCGCTGTGCGGCATCGACCTCACACTTCAGGACGGCGAGTTCGTCACGGTCATCGGCTCGAACGGCGCGGGCAAGTCCACGCTGTTCGGCGCGGTCTCCGGCAGCTTTTTCGTGGACAGGGGACGCATTGCGCTCGACGGCGAGGACATCACCTACCTGCCCGAACACAAGCGCGCAAAGCGCATCGCGCGTATTTTTCAGGACCCGATGCGCGGCACAGCGCCCGACCTGACGTTGGAGGAAAACGTGGCGCTCGCGTATGCAAGAGCAGGCGGACACCTTTTCGCACCGGCGCTGCCGCGCAAAAAGCGCGCGTTTTTCCGCGAGCAGCTCGCGCGGCTCGACATGGGTCTGGAGGACCGCATGAAAACGCGGATCGGCCTGCTGTCGGGCGGACAGCGGCAGGCGGTAACGCTGCTGATGGCGACGATCAATACGCCGCGCGTGCTGCTGCTCGACGAGCACACGGCGGCGCTCGACCCGGTGGTCGCGGAGCGCGTGCTGCACATCACGCAGGACATCGTGGCGGAAAATCACATCACGACCATGATGGTCACGCACAACATCGGCGCGGCGCTGTCGCTCGGCACGCGCACCATCATGCTCGAGCGCGGAAGGATCGTGCTCGACCTGTCGGGCGAGACGCGCGACAGGCTGGATGTGCCGGGTCTGCTTGCGCTGTACCGCGAGGCGTGCGGCGCGGAGCTGGATAATGACAGGATGCTCTTGTCGCACTGAGCTTCCTCCAGGGGGGACGCTGTCCCCCCTGGATACGCCCCCGGTTCCGGAGAAACCGGGGGTGATACCCCCCTCTCGTCCGCACAAGGTGAATTGCCCTGAAAGGGCAAGAGAAGGTGCCCTGGGGTGCGGCGGACGAGGCCGCGCCGCCGCGGCGCGGGCAGAGGTATAAAAGTCCGGCAGAGCTGGACTTTTATGGGGAATTTTATGCGGCGCTCTGCGGAGCGCCTGCCCTGCCTGTTTTGCCTTCGGCAAAAGTCGGCAGGGGATTGCGCCCCGCAGGGGCGCGAAAAGGCACGCTTTTGCGTGCCTTTTTTGACCTTCTGTTCGGGAATATATGGTTTTTATGGTTGGAAAATGGAGATGGAAACTGGACAGGGCGTGTGATTTTTCGGGGTCGGATCGGGGGAAAACGTAAAAATTCAGAAAATTTGCCTTGACAGGAGACGCGCAATCTGCTTTTATTAAATGTGATACAAGCGCTGAATGAGACTATTATATATAGGAAAGGCAAGGGGGGATGCGGCTGTGACAGGCGTTAGAAGGCGAGCGCCGAAGAGCCGCGCGATGCACGCGGCGATGGTGATCGCTGTTGGTTTCGCGCTCATTATTCTGGCAGGAGCGCTGCTGCTCATGTTGCCGTGCGCCGCGAAGAGCGGCCGCGCAACGCCCTTCATCGATGCGCTGTTCACCGCGACGAGCGCGACCTGCGTCACCGGTCTGGTCACGGTCAGCACGGCGGTGCACTGGTCGCTTTTCGGCAAATGCGTCATTCTCCTGCTCATCCAGATCGGCGGCCTCGGCTTTATGTCGGTCATGACGGCGGCGTCGCTGCTGCTGCGGCGCACCATCACGCTGCGCGAACGCATGGTCATCGGAGCCGGCTTCGGTCTGGATTCGAGCGGCGGCATCGTGCGGCTGATGCGGCGCGTGCTGGTCGGCACGTTCCTGTTCGAGGGCGTCGGCGCAGGGCTGCTGTCCATCCGTTTCGTGCAGCAGTTCGGGCCGCTGCGCGGCGTCGGCATGGGTGTTTTCCATGCGATATCGGCGTTCTGCAACGGCGGCTTCGACCTCATGGGCACACCGGACGATCCGTTCTGCTCGCTCGTGCACTATGCGGACGACCCGCTCGTGAATCTGACCATCATGGCGCTCATCGTGCTCGGCGGTCTCGGCTTTTTTGTATGGAGCGATGTGTGGGATCACAGACGCTTCCGCCGCCTCAGCCTGCACAGCAAGCTCGTACTCGCCATGTCGGGCGTACTGCTCGGCGGCGGCTTTGTGCTGACGCTGTTGTTTGAGTGGAGCAATCCAGCGACGCTCGGCGGCATGAGCGTGCCGCACAGGCTGCTCGCGGCGGCGTTCCAGACGGTGACGCTGCGCACGGCGGGCTTCAACACCATCGACCAGAGCGCGCTGACCGACCCCTCGCAGGCGGTCGCGTGCGTGCTCATGCTGATCGGCGGCTCGCCCGGCTCGACGGCGGGCGGCCTCAAGACCGTGACGGTGGCAGTGCTCGCGCTCAGCGCGGTCAGCGCGCTGCGCGGACGGACGTCGGTCACAGCCTTCGGACGAACCATCGAGCCGCGCAGCATCATGAATGCGGTCGCGCTCACGGTCGTCGGCGTGACGATCATCCTCGGCGGTGCGTGCGCCATTTCGTTTATCGAAAACGTGCCGATGAACCTGTGTCTGTTTGAGACAGCCTCCGCCTTCGGCACGGTGGGTCTCACCATGTCGCTCACGCCGGCGCTTTCGGCGGTCTCGCATATCATGCTGATCGTTATGATGTATTTCGGCCGCGTGGGCGTACTGACGTTCGGCGTTGCGGTATTTCTGCGCCGCAGAGAGCCGCCCAAGCTGACATTCCCCTCGGGCAATGTCATGATCGGCTGAACAAAAAAAGAAAATCCGCAGAGATTACACACAGCTTGTGGATAAAAGGGAGAAAGCAATGAAATCCTTTCTGGTAATCGGTCTCGGCCGCTTCGGCCGGGCGGTCGCGTGCGAGCTCGGCTCGCTCGGACATGAGGTTCTCGCCCTCGACAACAGCGAGGAAAACGTACAGCACATCGCGGACAGCGTCACGCAGGCTGTCTGCGGAGACGCGCAGGACGAGAGCGTTCTGACCTCGCTCGGCGTGCGCAACTTTGACTGCTGCGTCGTGGCCATCGGCACGGACATCGAGGCGAGCATCCTCGTCACAGTCATGCTCAAGGAGCTCGGCGCGAAACAGGTCGTCTGCAAGGCGCTGTCCGCGCTGCATGCCCGGGTGCTCGAGCGCGTGGGCGCGGACCGCGTCATTCAGCCGGAGAAGGAGATCGGGCAGCGGCTCGCGCAGCATCTCGGCCGCACGAACGTCATCGACTACATCGGCTTTTCGGACGATTTCTCTATTCTGGAGATCAAAACGCCGCGCAGCTGGATCGGAAAAACGATCGGACAGCTCGGCGTGCGCGCGAAGTACGGCATCAACGTTCTGGCCATCCGGCACGGCGAGGGCGGTGTGACGGATGTAACGCCGGGGGCGGACGGCCTCATCAGTGAGAACGACCTGCTGGTCATACTGGGTACGAACGATAAAGTAGATAAAGTGGTGGAACTGAAGTGATAGAGATGCAGAGCCGTCAGAACGCCGCACTCAAGCATCTGGCGCGGCTCGGACGGGAGAGAAAATACCGCCGCTCGACCGGCGAAATGCTGTGCGAGGGCGAAAAAATGCTGACCGAGGCGCTGCGCTCGGGCGCGGAGATCAAGACCGTGCTCGTGCGGCGCGGCTTCGAGAGCGGGGAGCTGCGGCAGGCGGAAAAGCAGGGCGCAGCGATGTACTGCGCGGAGGACGCGCTGTTCTGCCTCGCGAGCGAGGTGGAAAGTCCGCAGAACGTTATTTTTTCCTGCATGCAGCCGCAGTGGGACGCAGCGGCGCTCGATGACAGGGAGCAGGTACTGCTGCTCGACGGCTTGCAGGACCCGGGCAACCTTGGCACGATCCTGCGGACGGCAGAGGCGTTCGCCCTCGGAGCCGTAGTGCTGTGCGAAGGCTGTGCCGACCCGTTTTCGCCCAAGGTCGTCCGCTCGACCATGGGGGCGGTGTTCCGCCTGCCATGCGTGCAGCTGCCGCTCACGGACGCGCTCGCCCGGCTGAAAACGGCCGGACTGCCGGTCTACGCGACCGCGCTGCACGAGGACAGCGTGCCGCTCTCGAGCGTTTCGCTCGGCCGGGCCGCCGTCATCATCGGCAGCGAGGGCAGGGGCGTGAGCGAGAGCGCGCTGCGCCTGTCCGACCGGCGCGTGATCATCCCGATGCACGGCCGCGCCGAGTCGCTCAACGCAGGCGTCGCGGCGGCGATCGTGATCTATGAAATGACGAAATAAGGAGGCGGAAGGGCATGTCGTCACTGCTGAGCTATGTCTGGTTATCCCTCAAGCGCGGCCTGGGAAACTATCTGCGCGCGGAGGTGCTGCGCCGCATGGGCTCGCCCGAGGCGGTTTACGCCGCGGACAGCACAATGCTCGCGCAGAGCTGTCCCAGTCTGCGGCGGCAGCATATCGAGCTGCTGTGCGACAAATCGACGGACGAGGCCGAACAGGTCATCACGCAGTGCGCACGCGAGGACATCCGCATCCTGCCCGTTTCGGACGCCGCCTACCCGGACCGCCTGCGGCAGATCGAGGATCCGCCGGTCGTGCTGTATATCCGCGGCCGGTGGCCGGATTTTGACACCATGCCGGGAATCGCGGTCGTCGGCACGCGGCAGGCGACGAGCTACGGCGTGCAGGTCGCCGGGACGATCGGCGCGGAGCTGGCGAAGGCCGGCTTCGTCACGGTCAGCGGCATGGCGCTCGGCAACGACGCGGCGGCGCATCGCGGCGCGCTCCGCGCAGGCGGTCTGACGGTCGCGGTGCTCGCCGGAGGACCGGATGTGTGCTATCCGCCGCAGAACCGCGCCCTCATGGGCGATATCCTGCTTTCCGGCGCGGTCATCAGCGAATATCCGCCTGGGACCGAGCCGGACGGCCTCAACTACAAGAGCCGCAACCGCATCATCAGCGGTCTGTGCGTCGCGACGGTCATCGTCGAGGCCGGAAGCGCGCGCTCGGGCGCGCTCATCACCGCGCGTCACGCGCTCGACCAGAGCCGCGACGTTTATGCGGTCCCCGGTGCGATGGGCGCGCCGCAGTCCAGAGAGTGCAACGCCCTCATCGAGCGGTGCGAGGCCGCCCTGCTGAACGACCCGAGGGCGCTCGTGCGCGAGTATGCGAGCCTGCTGCCCGGCGGCGCGGCCGCATTTCATGCCTATACCCGCCCGCCCGTCGCGCGGACGGTGCCGAAGCAGCGCACCGCGCCCGAACGGCGCACGCCTGAAAAACCGGCTCCCGTGCCGGAAACGGCGGCTCCGGCGCCGGAAAAGCCGGCGTTTGCCATGCCGGAGGGACTGGATGAGAACGAGCAGAAGATCGTCCGTCTGGTCGCGGAGGGCATGCACAGTCTGGAGGAGCTGGTCGAGTGCTGCGGTCTGCCCGCGCCGCGGCTGATGTGCATGGTCACGACCCTCGAGATGGAGGGCGTGCTCGAGCGCGACGCGGCGAACGTCCGTCTCGCAGGACAGGAATGAGTAAGAAGAAAAGAAAGATAATATGACAGGCGCAGCGCCTGTCAGCGCATCGTGCGCACCAAACAGGAAACGGAAAGCCGTTTTCCGAAAACCCGGAGGTTTTTATGTCAAAATTAGTAATCGTGGAGTCTCCTGCCAAGGCAAAGACCATTGGCAAGTATCTGGGCGCGGATTACGTGGTCAAGGCGTCCATGGGACATCTGCGCGATCTGCCGAAAAAGAAAATGAGCATCGATCTGGAGCATGATTTCAAGCCGGAATATGTGCCGATCGAGGGTAAAGATAAAGTCATCAAGGAAATCCGCAGCGAGATCCGCAAGGCGGACTTCGTCTATCTCGCGACTGACCCTGACCGCGAGGGAGAAGCGATTTCGTGGCATATCAAGGAGCTGTTCAAGCTCAAGGACAGCAATTCGCGCCGCGTGACCTTCAACGAGATCACCAAGCAGGCTGTCCGCTCGGGCATCGCAAGTCCGCGCGACATCGACATCGATCTGGTCAACGCGCAGCAGGCGCGCCGTATCCTCGACCGTATCGTAGGCTATCAGCTCTCGCCGTTCCTGTGGCGCAAGGTCAAGCGCGGCCTGTCCGCAGGCCGTGTGCAGAGCGTCGCGACCCGTCTGGTCGTCGACCGCGAAAACGAGATCCGCGCGTTCGTGCCCGAGGAATACTGGTCGATCGAGGCGCTGCTCGCGACAGAGGACGGCGGAACGTTCACCGCGCGCTACTATGGCGACGGCAGCGGCAAGGCCGAGCTGAAGAACGAGGAGCAGGCGATGCGCGTGGTGAACGCCGTCACCGGAAAGCCGTTCACCGTCGGCGAGATCAAGCGCGGCAAGAAAAAACGCACCCCGGCGCCCCCGTTCATCACCTCGACCCTCCAGCAGGAGGCGAGCCGCAAGCTGAACATGACGCCGCGCCGCACCATGAGCATCGCGCAGGAGCTGTATGAGGGCATCGAGCTGGGCGAGTACGGCCTTACCGGTCTGATCACCTATATGCGTACCGACTCGCTCCGTCTGGCCGACGAGGCGACCGCCGCTGCGGCAGGCTTCATCAAGGGCCGCTACGGTGAGGACTACTATCCCGGCAAGCCGCGCGTCTACAAGACCAAATCGGGCGCGCAGGACGCGCATGAAGCCATCCGCCCGTCCAACGTGCAGCTGCTGCCCGAGGAGATCCGCAGGTATCTTTCGCCCGACCAGTTCAAGCTGTACCGCCTCATCTGGTCGCGCTTTGTCGCCTGCCAGATGGCGGACGCCATCCTCGACACGGTCTCCGCGGACATCGTCTGCGAGGGACAGGTGTTCCGTGCCTCCGGCCATACGGTCGCGTTCCCGGGCTTTACGGCGGTCTACGAAGAGGGCACGGACGATGAAAAGAGGCAGGACGCAGCCGGAAAGCCGCTGCCGCGCTTCGACAAGGGCGACCGGCTGACCGCCGAAAAGCTCGAGCCGTCGCAGCACTTTACGCAGCCGCCCGCGCGCTATACCGAGGCGTCGCTCATCCGTGCGATGGAGGAGCGCGGCATCGGCCGTCCGTCCACCTATGCGCCGACCATCTCGACCATCATCGACCGCGACTACGTCACCAAGGAGAGCCGCGCACTGCGTCCGACGCCGCTCGGCGAGGGCGTTACCGGTCTGCTCGTGGACGAGTTCAAGTCGGTCGCGGACTACGAGTTTACCGCAAACATGGAGCACGAGCTCGACGAGGTCGAGGCCGGCAGGCTGAACTATATCCAGCTGCTGCACAACTTCTATGACGGCTTCGAGGCGGCGCTCAAGCAGGCCGAGATCGATCTGGAGGGCAAGCGCATCAAGATTCAGGACGAGGTGACCGACGTCATCTGCGACAAGTGCGGCCGCAATATGGTCATCAAGTCCGGCCGCTTCGGCAAGTTCCTCGCCTGCCCGGGCTTCCCGGAATGCACGAATACCAAGCCGATCACCGAGGACACGGGCGCAGCCTGCCCGGTCTGCGGCGCAAAGGTCGTCAAGAAAAAGTCCGCGCGCGGCTTTGTCTACTATTCCTGCGACAAATACCCGGCGTGCCAGTTCATCACCTGGGACAAGCCGCTCAAGACCAAGTGCCCGAACTGCGACTCCTCGCTGTTCCGCCACACCGACCGCGACTCCAAGGAGGTCACCGACGTATGTCTGCGCGAGGGCTGCGGCTTTGTCGAGCTGGTCAAGGAGGGCCTGCCGCCCGAGGAGACCGAGAAGCGCCGCAAAATGCGTGAGGCGCGCGCGGCCAAGGCTGCGGAGCGCGCCGCCGCGAAGGAAGCCGCCGAAAAGAACGGCGAGACCGCGGAAAAGGCGCCGAAGGAAGCGAAAAAGCCTGCGGCGAAAAAGAAAACGGTCAAAAAGACGCTTCCGTGGATGACCAAGACCACGAACAGGTTCAAAAAGCTCAAGGACGAGGCCGTGCAGGAGCTGACTGCAAAGCAGCAGGAGCAGTATGCAAAGGCGCTCGCAAAATATGAGGCCGAAAAGGCCGCGGAGAAGGCGAAGAAGGCCGCCGAGAAAAAGGCGGCGGCGAAAAAGCCTGCCGCAAGGAAAAAGACCACGGCAAAGGAGAACCCGGATGAATAATACCGTTACCGTCGTCGGCGCGGGACTGGCCGGCTGTGAGGCTGCATGGCAGCTCGCGCAGCGCGGCGTTTCCGTGCGCCTGTGCGAGATGAAGCCGTCGCAGCACAGCCCGGCGCATCACTCGGACGATTTCGCAGAGCTTGTCTGCTCGAACTCGCTGCGCTCGGATGAGCTCACCAATGCGGCAGGCCTGCTCAAGGAGGAGCTGCGCCGTCTGGACAGCCTCATTCTGTCCTGCGCGGACGCGAACCGCGTCGAGGCAGGCGGTGCACTGGCGGTGGACCGCGAGGCGTTCGCCGCAGCCGTCACCGAAAAGATCAGGAACCACCCGAATATCGAAGTGGTCTACGGTGAGGTAACGGAGATCCCGGAGGGCCGCGTCGTCATCGCCTCCGGCCCGCTGACCTCGGATACGCTGTTCGACGCCATCCACGCCAGGGTGGGCGGCGATTTCCTGCACTTCTACGACGCGGCCGCGCCCATCGTGACCTCGGAGAGCATTGACATGGACTCCGCCTACGAGGCCTCCCGCTACGGCAAGGGCACGGCGGACTACATCAACTGCCCGTTCTCGCGCGAGGAGTATGACGTATTCTGGAACGCGCTGACCACCGCTGAGGAGGCGCCGGTGCACGGCTTCGAGGACTCCAAGGTGTTCGAGGGCTGCATGCCCATCGAGGTCAACGCGCGCCGCGGCTATGATACGCTGCGCTTCGGCATCCTCAAGCCGGTCGGCCTGCCCGACCCCAAGACCGGAAAAGACCCCTATGCGGTGCTTCAGCTGCGCCGCGACAACGCGAACGGCACGCTGTACAATCTGGTCGGCTGCCAGACCCACCTCAAATTCGGTGAGCAGAAGCGCGTGTTCTCCATGATTCCGGCGCTCCGGAACGCGGAGTTCGTGCGCTACGGCGTGATGCACCGCAACACGTTCCTCGACTCGCCGCGTCTGCTCGACGCGACCTACGCGCTGAAAAGCGAGCCGCGCATCCGCTTTGCCGGACAGATGACCGGCGTCGAGGGTTATATCGAGTCCACCGCCTCCGGCTGGACCGCAGGTGTGGCGGCCGCGATGGAGGTGCTCGGCAGACCGATGCCGCAGCTCGACCGCTTTACCGCCGTCGGCGCGCTCGCATCCTATATTTCCGACCACACGGTCACGAAGTTCCAGCCGATGAACATCAATTTCGGCATCATTGAACCGCTTGGCTACAAGATCAAGGGCAAGCGGGAGAAAAACGCAAAGATTTCCGAGCGGGCACTCGAACGCATCGAAAGTCTGAAGGGAGAGCTTTGAGAATGAAGATCATCGTTGACGCGATGGGCGGCGACAACGCCCCCGACGTAACCGTCCGGGGCGCGGCGCTCGCTGCGAAAGAATATGGCGAGGATATCCTGCTCGTCGGCCAGCCCGAGGCGATCACCGCCGTGCTGCGCGCGCATGGACTGGAGAACACCGAGCATCTGACCATCATGCCGGCCTCGGATATCGTTGACATGCACGATGACCCAGCGACCATTCTGCGCCGCAAGCCGGACTCGTCCATGGCGGTCGCGTTCAAGCTGCTAAAGGCAGGCGAGGGCGATGCGCTCGTCTCCGCGGGCAATACCGGCGCGCTGCTGACCGGCGCGACGCTGTACGGCGGCCGCATCAAGGGTATCCGCCGCGCGGCGCTCGCGCCTGTCCTGCCCTGCGAGGGCGGCGAGGTCATGCTGTGCGACGCCGGTGCGAACACCGAGTGCACGGCGGAAATGCTGCTCCAGTTCGCCTTCCTCGCGTCCCTGTATGCGGAGAAGAACAACGGACTGAAGTCGCCGCGCGTCGGTCTGGTCAACAACGGCACCGAGGACACCAAGGGCGATCCGCTCCGCAGGGAGGCATATGCGCTGCTCAAGGCCGCAGGCGACGCAGGCAGGCTCAATTTCGTCGGCAATGTTGAGGGCAGTCAGGTACCGCTCGGCGCGTGCGACGTCGCGGTCTGCGACGGCTTCATGGGCAACGTTCTGCTCAAGACGGTCGAGGGCACGGCGAAATTCATGGCGCACGAGATCAAGAAGGTGTTCACCGCCTCGGCCGGCACCAAGATCGGCTATCTGCTGTGCAAAAAGGGCATGGATGACTTCCGCGAGATGTTCAATCAGGACAAGGTCGGCGGCGCGCCCTTCCTCGGCATCGCAAAGCCGGTCATCAAGGCGCACGGCTCGTCCAACGAGATCGCGGTGATGAACGCTGTCCGCCGCGCGATCGCCTACACGAAGTCCGGCATGATCGACGCGGTCAAGGAAAATATTCAGTACATGACGGTTGAATAAGCAAAAAAACGGCGAAAGGAGGTGAAACCATGCTCAAAATCGACTATAAATTCAAGGACGTCAGCCTGCGGCAGAAAGCGATGACGCATTCCTCGTATGCCAACGAGCACCACGGCACGCATCTGGACTGCAACGAGCGGCTGGAGTTTCTTGGCGATTCCGTACTGGGCTTTGTCACGGCGGATTACCTGTTCACGCATTATCCTGAGCTGCCCGAGGGCGAGCTGACCAAGCTGCGTGCGGCGGTCGTGTGTGAGGGTGCGCTGTGCGAGATCGCGAGGGAACTCGGCATTCCGGAGGAGATCCGTCTGGGTCACGGCGAGGAGAACGGCGGCGGCAGAAAGCGCCCGTCCATCCTGGCCGACGCGACCGAGGCGCTTCTGGGCGCGATCTATCTGGACGGCGGTATCGAACCGGCGCGCGCGTTCGTGCTGCGCTTCATTCCGCACAAGGTAGATGTTGCCGTTGCAGGCGGCGCGTTCAAGGACTACAAGACCATGCTTCAGGAGATCGTGCAGAAGAACAAGCAGGAGACGCTGGAATACCGTCTGGCAGGCCAGTCCGGCCCGGACCACGACAAGCGGTTTACCATGGAGCTGCTGCTCAACTCCAACGTATTTGCCTCCGGCACCGGCCGAAGCAAAAAGGAAGCGGAGCAGCTTGCCGCAAAGAAGGCTTTGGAAATCATGGGCTGCTAAAAGTTTTAGAAGACAACCAAACCGGCACAGTGAAAAACTGTGCCGGTTTTTTTATTCTTTTATATATCGCAGATTTTAGAAATATGTACCAATCAATTTTGTTTGTTTTTGTTTGACTTTCGAATTGCTATTTTTCAGGAAAGAGTATATGATAACAGTATAAAAATTTAATTAACCTAAGAGATGATTATATTGAGAAAGTGGTATCGGATATATCAATATCGTCTGACTACCAAGAGGTGTTTAATGAAAAAGATCCTCATCATTGTAATTTGGCTTCTGTCCATGTGCTGTGCTTTTTTTGCAGGAGGTTGGACTAATCAATTTGCCAAAGATCAGTACACTATGCAAGATATCGCGTCTATGATGACCACATCATTTGGGTGGACAATTCAAAGTTCAAAAGATGTTAATGCATATCAGATATCCCAACAAGATTTTTGTGAAATGTACAACCGCCTAACAAATGAAGATAATTCCTCAGGTCTAGCCAAGTCTAGCGGTAATATAAAAGGTATAGACCCACACTTTCTGCAAGAAAGCAATATCCATATCGCTTGTGAATCAAAGAAAGCTGTATATGTATATGAATTTCCGCTTGAATTCAAAATGCCTGAAGGTGCTCATCTTCAGAGTATTGTTGCCTTTACTGACGTGGAAATATGTATGTCTGCTATTCATGTACAGCTGGATCTGGATATTATTGATCAAGTGGATAACCGCTTAAGCCATGATGAAGTGGCAGAAGCGGAACTATTTCCATCAACATGGCCGCTAAATGTTGACAAGCAAGTCGTTCATAGCTGGGGACAATCTTTTGATAAGTTGATGAGGAAATAATCTTAATTTCAACACAATGATTACATTCATAAAATCCCACTTGATCTCACAAAGTTCAAGTGGGATTTTTCATTACAATTTTGAAGTTATTAGTCCTCTATATCTGAAATTGGGCTTGGACTTGGAAAAACATATTAACCCGAAAAGCCTGCAATATATCATGGGACATTCGGATATCAACATTACGATGAATCCGTACGCTCACGTTTCGGTTGACAGTGTTAAATCGGAAGTGGTAAAATATTTTATCTATATCTTCGAGGTGGAACATGGTTCTCAAGAGCCTGATCTTACAGGGCTTCAAGTCGTTTCCCGACCGCACCGAGATCAAGTTTCTCGGCGGCATGACCGCGATCGTCGGTCCGAACGGCTCCGGCAAATCGAATATCTCGGACGCGATCCGCTGGGTGCTCGGAGAACAGTCCTCGCGGTCGCTGCGCGGCGCGAAAATGGAGGATGTCATCTTCGGCGGCACGGCGAAGCGCGGTCCGGTCGGCTTTGCCGAGGTCTCGCTCATCCTCGACAACTCCGCCGGTATTTTCCGCTCGCCGTTCGCCGAGATCATGGTCACGCGCCGCTACTACCGCTCGGGCGAGAGCGAATACAGCCTCGGCAAAAAGCACTGCCGCCTCAGGGATATCCGCGAGCTGTTCATGGACACCGGTCTCGGCCTCGACGGCTATTCCAGCATCGGACAGGGGCGGATCGATGAAATCCTGTCGCTCAGGAGCGAGGATCGGCGCGGCGTATTCGAGGAAGCGGCCGGGATCACCAAATTCCGCGCCCGCAAGGAGGAGGCCGAGCGTCGCCTTGCCGCGACCGAGGACAACCTCACGCGCATTCGCGACCTGTATGATGAACTGGGGCGGCAGCTCGAGCCGCTCGAAAAACAGGCGGAAAAAACGGAGAAATTCCTTGTTCTGCGCGATGAACTGCGCGTTCTCGAGGTGTCTCTGTGGCTGGAACAGCTCGAACGGCTGAAAAGCGAGGCGGAAAAACGCTCACGCGACGCAGAAGTCTGCCGCAGACAGCTGGAAAATGCAAAATCCGAGCAGGAAAGGCGCTATCAGCAGGCGGAGCAGCTGACGGCTGATCTGCATGGCATCGACCGCGAGACCGAAGCGCTGCGCACGTCGCTGCGCGAGGCGGAGAGCCGCGAGGCCGGGCAGGCGAGCCGCATTGCGGTGCTGCACGCAAACCTCGAAAACTGCCGCGCGAACCTCGAGCGCGTGCACAGAGAGAACGAGGAGCGCGCAAAGCAGGCGGAAAAGCTCGCAGAGCAGTTTTCTGCGCAGGAAACCCGCATCGCAGAGCTGGAGCAGAGCAGCGCAGAGGCGCGAGAGCGCCTTGCGGCGCAGGAGGACAGGCTGGCGCAGCACAGGGAAGCGGAAAGTGCGGCGGCCGCCGCGCTGGAGCGGGCGGAGCAGGCCCGCGCCGCGGCGCAGAACGAACAGCATACGCTTGCGCTCGAGCGCACCGCCGCGCAGACCGGCCTTGCCGGGATGGACGGACAGCAGGAAGATCTGCATCGCGCGCTCGAAAACGCAGGTGACCGCCTGAAGGCCGTACAGGAGGAGCAGTCCGCATTCGAAAGCCGCGTATCCGCGGGGCAAACCGCCCTGCGGCAGGCGCAGGCACAGGCCGGCGAGGCAGACGCCGCGCTGCGGCAGGCGAAGGCGGATGCTGACGCCCTCGGCACGGCGCTGCGGCAGGCAGAGAGTGCGCTGACCGACGCGAGAAACCGCGCGGCCATGCTGCGCGATATGCAGCGCGATTACGACGGCTTTGCCCGGTCGGTCAGATCGGTCATGCAGCAGGCCGGGCGCGGCAGGCTTTCGGGCGTGCACGGGCCGGTCTCGGCGCTCCTTTCGACGGAAAACCGCTTTGTCACCGCGATAGACACCGCGCTCGGCGCATCTGCATCGTCGATCGTGGTCGGCTCTGCCGAGGACGGCAGGGCGTGCATCGAATACCTGCGCCGCACGGACGGCGGACGGGCGACCTTTCTGCCGCTCGACACCATCCGCCCGGCGTCGCTCCGAGAGAGCGGACTTGACCGCGAACGCGGCTGCTGCGGCACGGCGGACACGTTGGTGCAGTTTGATGAGACATACGGCGCGGTCGTGCGCAGCCTGCTCGCGCGCACGGTCGTGTGCGAGAATATGGATGCGGCGCTGGCGCTCGCGCGTTCGCGCGGACACCGCTTCCGCATCGTCACCCTCGACGGCCAGATCATCCAGCCGGGCGGCGCGATGACGGGCGGCTCGGCATCGCGCGGAACGGGCGCGCTGGCGCGTGCAGGACGGCTGAGGGCTGCCGAAGAGCAGGCGGAACGCTGTGAAGCCGCGCGAAAAACGGCAGAGCAGCGCTTTCGTGCCGCGGAAAAGCGGCTGCACGCCTGTGAAACCGCGTGCGAAACGCAGAATGCAGCCCTGCGGCGGCAGGCAGAAGCACAGGCCGCCCTTGCCGCCGCGTGTACGCAGCACCGGGCGCTGCTCGGGAGCGCACAGGCGCGGCAGGAAGAGCTGATGCAGCAGCAGCGCAGCATGGAGACCGAAAAGCAGCGCAGCGCGGAGGTGCTCGCGTCGTTCGACGCGAGGGAAGCGCAGGCCGGAACGCAGCTGCGCGACGCGGAAACGCGCGTGCAGACCTGCCGGGACGCGCTCGCGCGGCTCCGTACCGAGGCTGCGGAGCAGGAAGCACAGCTTGCCGGGCAGCGCACCGCGCTCACGCGCACGGAGGCCGAGCTGTCCGGTGAAAAACGGGCGCTCGAGCAGATGCGGGCGCTCAGATGCGAGACGGACGCCGGTCTTTCGAGCGCGGCTGACAGCATCAAACGCTACGAGTGCGAGTGCGAACGCATGCAGGACGAGCTTGCAGAGGAGAAGGCGGCGCACGAACGGTCGGAGACGCTGGCGCGCACGCTGCGGGAGCAGCTGGAACAGACCGGAAAGCGCCGCGAGCAGGTCGAGGAACGGCGGACTGCCGTGCGCCGGGACGCACAGGACGCAGGCGAGCAGATCCTCGGCATGGAGCGCGAGGCCTCGCGTCTGGAAAACCGCACAGGACAGCTGAAGGCTGAGGAGGCACAGCTCCTCGGCCGGATGTGGGAAAGCTACGAGCTGACGCCCACACCGGCCGCCGCACTTGCGCAGCCGCTTGACGACCCGGCCGCCGCACGCGAACGCGCGCATGAGCTGCGCGGGGAAATACGGGCGCTCGGCAGCGTCAATCCGGACGCGGTGGAGGAATACCGCCGGGTGCGCGAGCGCTATGCCTTCATGGGCGGGCAGAAGGACGACCTCGAGCGGGCGCAGCGCGAGCTGTACAGGGTCATCGACCGGCTGACGGTCAACATGAAGGAGATCTTCGCCTCGGAGTTTGCCCGGCTGAACGTGCTGTTCGGGCAGACCTTCCGCGAGATATTCGGCGGCGGCCATGCGGAGCTTGCGCTCGCGGACACGAGCGACATCCTTTCGTGCGGCATCGACATCCGCGTGTCGCCTCCCGGCAAGGCGGTCAAAACGATCACGCTGCTTTCGGGCGGCGAAAAGGCGTTTGTGGCCATCACGCTGTACTTTGCGATACTCAAGCTGCGCCCCGCGCCGTTCTGTGTGCTCGACGAGATCGAAGCCGCGCTCGACGATGTGAACGTGCAGCGGTATGCGAAATATATACGAAAATTAACAGATTTCACACAATTTATTGTAATTACGCACAGACGTGGTACAATGGAAGAAGCAGATATGCTCTACGGCGTGACCATGCAGGAGCAGGGTGTTTCGAAGCTGCTCATGCTCAATCTCGCAGAGGCGGAGAAACGGCTGAAGAACACGATAAAATGACGCAGAACTGTGGGGTGTGAAGCATGGATATGCGGAGTTCAAAATACCCGTACCGGCTGGATGTGGAAACGCGGCTGCCGAACGGCTGCATCACGACGCACGGCTACGCGGCGCATCATCCGGCGGAATTCCGGCACTGGGCACACGCACGCGGCTACGTCCTCTGGGGCGAGCGCATCGACCGCACGGACTGGGAAAACTGGCGCGTGAATTACTACGGTCTGTAACGCAGACCGGCAGGAACAATCTTATAGATACAGGAGCAGAACATGGGATTTTTTGATAAGATCAAGCAGGGCTTTAAGAAAACTTCGGACGCGGTGAGCCATTCGCTCGACAGCGTGTTCGCAGCGTTCGTCAAGATCGACGAGGATCTCCTCGAGGAGCTCGAGGAAGCGCTCATCCTTTCGGATGTAGGCGCGTCGACCTCCGCGAAGATCGTTGCCGAGGTAGAAAAGCGCGCAAAGCTGCGCAAGACCACGACGGCCTCCGAGCTGCGCGACCTGCTGCGCGAGGTGCTGACCGACAATATGCTTGACAATCAGCCGCTCGATGTTTCGGGCAGGCCGGCGGTCATTCTGGTCATCGGCGTCAACGGTGTCGGCAAAACCACCTCGATCGGCAAGCTGGCGGCGCGCTATGTCAGCGAGGGCAAAAAGGTCATGCTGTCCGCGGCGGACACGTTCCGCGCGGCGGCGGCCGACCAGCTCGAGATCTGGGCGAAGCGCGCGGGTGCGGACATCGTCCGGCACGGCGAGGGCGCAGACCCGGCGGCGGTCGTCTTTGACTCGATCTCGGCGGCGAAGGCGCGCGGCAGCGACATCATTATCGTCGATACCGCAGGCCGCCTGCACAACAAGGCAAATCTGATGAACGAGCTGGCGAAGATCGACCGCGTGATCTCGCGCGAGCTGCCGGACGCTTCGCGCGAGACGCTGCTCGTGCTCGACGCGACCACCGGACAGAACGCCGTCCATCAGGCGGAGGAGTTCAACAAGGCGGCCGAGCTGACCGGCATCATCCTCACCAAGCTCGACGGCACCGCCAAGGGCGGTATCGTCATCGCCATCTCGGCCGGTCTCGGCGTCCCGGTCAAGCTCGTCGGCGTCGGCGAGGGCATCGACGATCTGATCGACTTCGACCGCGCGGCGTTCCTCGAGGCCATCCTGCCGCCGGCAGAGCAGATGACAGGTGACAGCGAAAATGAAGAAGAAGGAGCGGAGCAGGAATGACAAGACCTGACGGAAGAGCGAAGGACGAAATGAGAGCGGTCAAGCTGACGACCGGATTTACCATGTACGCGG
>ERZ1673722.254-NODE-254-length-75819-cov-16.783235_pt1 | contig 75819 bp, 69 predicted proteins | sample MGYA00580222_ERZ1673722 | MGnify/ENA primary metagenome ERZ1673722 (study PRJEB41218, sample SAMN15661750) | gut metagenome | host: Homo sapiens | place: Canada: London | collected 2015-08-20/2019-03-30 | study: EMG produced TPA metagenomics assembly of... | reverse complement strand
TTTACTATTGACAAAAGTCATTACATATCAGTTATCAAAGGAACAGGCGCGGATCGGCGATTTGTAAAAAACGCTTTCAAAAATGCGGAGTGTCACCGTGGATCCTTATAAATAGTTCTTCTTATCTTCTTTCTGACTCATACATGACCAACACTACCACTTCAAATCAGGATTGTATAAAAACGAATAATCTATAGAATTCTTACTAAATTATGCTATAATATACAAGATTAATCAAACAGTTTCAAAATGAAAGAGGGAGTATCAAATGAAAAGGTTATTATTAGTTTTAATGCTGATTCTGGGAGCAGTAATGATCACAAGCCGTCCGGTGGCGACTTATGCATATACAGATGAAGAAAAGCAGCAGGCGAAATCATGGCTGTCTTCGCATGGTTATCCACCAACAAGAGCAGGGGCAGAACAGGCATATCAGGATTATATGGATGGAAAGATTGATGTTCCAGAAGCAGATGCATATATGGGAAAGAACCAGAAAAATGAGATAGAAGAAAAGAAAAATTCAACTGTGAAGACAGAAACAAAAAAAGATAAACAATCTAAAAATACCAATAAAAATAGTACAACAAAACAAGAAAATTCATCTACAGAACAGACAAACAATAGTACAACATCTGCAAAAGAATCAACAACACAAGGAACAACAGAAACAACAACGACCAAAGTGACAACAGAAACAAAAGAACAGAAACAACAAAAAGAAGAAAAAAAGAAAAAAGAGCAGAAAGAAACAAAGAAAAAACACACAACAGGGATTGTGATCGGAGCAGTTGCAGTCGTGATTTTTGCTTTACTTGTAGTATTTATGCGAAAGAGAATGTAAAAAACGCTATGCTGAAGTGATAGAAAATTCACTTGACACAACAGTTAGTGAGTGCTATTCTATATGTAAATTACATAACGTCTTTAGGGCAGGGTGCAAGTCCCTACCGGCGGTTATAGCCCGCGAGCCTTATATGGCATGACTTGGTGAGATTCCAAGGCCGACAGTACAGTCTGGATGGAAGAAGATTTAAGAAGTGATATTGATCATCATGTCCTGGGATTTTTATAATTCCAGGATTTTTTTATTTCAAAAAGAAATATCAAGATATCAAAAAGGAGTTCCTGAAGAATTAGAACAAAGATCAGGAGCTCCTTTTTATATTTCCGATTTCAATACCAATCAAAATCCAACCTCACAAAATCAAAGAACCTGAAGGGAAGGGAGAAAAATATTTGAAAGAAGAATATATGCGGCGTGCGATCGAACTTGCCAAGAAAGGCTGTGGATATACCAATCCAAATCCTTTGGTCGGAGCAGTGATCGTAAAAGATCAAAGGGTTATTGGGGAAGGATATCATGAGAAGATCGGCGGATTACATGCAGAGAGAAATGCCTTAAAAAACTGTATAGAAGATCCTGAGGGAGCTGAGATTTATGTAACATTGGAGCCATGCTGCCATTATGGAAAAACACCACCATGTACGGAAGCGTTGATCGAAGCAGGGATCAAGAAAGTATATGTCGGGAATTTAGATCCCAATCCGAAAGTAGCAGGGGGCGGGATCAAGATCCTAAATGACCATGGAATAGAAACTGAGACAGGAATTCTTGAAGAAGAGTGCAGACAGTTAAACGATATATTTTTTCATTATATTCAGAATGATATTCCATATATAGCACTAAAATACGCAATGACATTGGATGGAAAGATTGCAACGGCAACTGGTGAATCCAAGTGGATCACAGGAGAAGAAGCCAGAAGACATGCACATACATTACGACATCAGTATGCAGCGATCATGGCAGGGATCGGTACGGTTTTAGCAGATGATCCGATGTTAAATGCACGAATCGAACATGGGAATGATCCAATTCGTGTGATATGTGATTCAAACTTAAGGATTTCGGAAGGATCAAATATCGTAAAAACAGCCAGAGAAATTCCAACGATCATCGCTACCATAAGTAAGGATCAAGAAAAAATAGCAAAATTAGAACAAAAAGGATGCAAGATCTTAAAAACGTCAGAGCAAGATGGAAAGGTCAATGTCAAAGAAGTTTTAAAACAGTTAAGAAATATGGAAATTGACAGTGTTTTAGTTGAGGGTGGTGGAATCTTGAATGAATCCTTGATCAAAAACGACTGTGTTCACAAAGTTTACGCCTATATTGCTCCAAAATTATTTGGAGGAGAAAAGGCCAAAACACCTGTAGAAGGCAAAGGGATCGAAAGGATCCAAGAAGCTTTGGTATTTGATGAATTAAAGGCAACACCACTTGGAAATGACATATTACTGGAAGGGAAGGTGAGATCATGTTTACCGGAATCGTAGAAGAATTAGGAACAGTCATATCCCTGAAGCGAGGAAGCAAAGCAGCAGTCCTTACGATAAAAGCAAATGTTATTTTTGAAGATCTTAAATTGGGAGACAGCGTAGCAGTTAATGGGGTCTGCCTGACAGCGACTCACATTAGCGGCAATACATTTCAGGCAGACGTGATGAATGAGACATTCAACCGAAGCAGTCTTGGAAGTTTAAAAAAGGGATCTGTCGTCAACCTAGAGCGAGCGATGGCAGCCAATGGAAGGTTCGGAGGTCATATGGTAGCAGGCCATGTGGACGATACAGGGGAACTTGTTAGTGTAAAACAAGATGATAATGCTGTATGGTTTACGATCAAAGCCCCAGAAAATATCATGAAATACTGTATTGAAAAAGGATCGATCGCACTCGATGGAATCAGCCTGACGATCGCTAAGTTAAGCGATGATACCATTTCCGTATCCATGATCCCACATACCATAAAAAATACCAATTTTGGATATAAAAAACCAGGAGATAAGATCAATCTGGAGAATGACATGGTTGGGAAATATATAGATAAACTGCTGCATTTTGATCAGCAGGAAACAAACGACAAACATACAAACAGCACCTTAACAATGGAAATGTTAAGAAATGCTGGATTTTAATAAAAAACGAGGAGGGAAAAGACAAGATGAGCGATGTAGTATGCGAAGTAATCGCACAGCTTCCAACAAAATATGGAACATTTGAGGCACATGGGTATGTAGACCAGAGAAGTGGGGAACATCATGTAGCACTGGTCAAAGGAGATATCGCAGACGGAGAACCAGTTTTATGCCGTGTGCATTCTGAGTGCCTGACTGGGGATACTTTTGGATCTTTACGCTGTGATTGTGGAGAACAGCGAAGCCGTGCAATGCGTCAGATCGAGAAAGAAGGACGAGGGGTTTTCTTATATATGCGTCAAGAAGGACGAGGAATCGGATTGATCAATAAACTGAAAGCTTATGTATTACAGGAACAGGGAATGGATACAGTCGAGGCCAACTTAGCTCTTGGATTTAAAGATGATGAACGAGATTACAGTGCAGGAGCCATGATCTTACAGGATCTAGGAATCAAAAAACTACGACTGATGACAAACAATCCAACCAAAATTGACGGATTAAATGAATATGGACTCGAGATCGTAGAACGAGTACCAATCCAGATGCCAATCAATCCATTTGATAAATATTATATGCAGACAAAGCAAAAGAAAATGGGACACATGACAACATACGAAGTTTAAATTAACAGAAAAATTAAAAAAATTAAGGTCCCAGGGACCTTAAGATTAACGAAATTAACGAAGAAAAAAGGAGTAATTAAAATGAGAGTATTAGAAGGTAAATTAGTAGCAAGCGGATTAAAAGTAGGAATCGTAGCAGCCAGATTTAATGAATTTATCGTATCCAAATTAGTATCCGGAGCTTTAGACGGATTGAAAAGACATGATGTGAAAGAGGAAGATATCGATATCGCATGGGTACCAGGAGCTTTTGAGATTCCACTGATCGCAGACAAGATGGCAAAAAGCAAAAAATACGATGCAGTGATCTGTCTTGGAACAGTGATCCGTGGAGCAACAAGCCATTATGATTATGTATGTAACGAAGTATCCAAAGGAATCGCACAGGTATCATTAAATACAGGAATTCCAGTTTTATTCGGAGTTGTTACAACAGAAAATATCGAGCAGGCGATTGAACGTGCTGGAACAAAAGCAGGAAACAAAGGATATGACTGTGCATTATCTGCAATCGAAATGGTACAGCTGATCAAAGAAGTAGAAGCATAAAAAGAATCAGAAATTAAAGCAGGAAGTTAGTATGGAACAATATTATTTAGGATTTGACGCAGGAACACAAAGTGTAAAAACAGCAGTTTATGATATTGATATGAACCTGATCGTGCAGGATACCAATGCAACAATCTTAAATTATCCACATCCGGGATGGGTGGAAATGGACGCAGACCAGTATCTTCATGCAACGGTTACAGGGATCAGAAACTGCGTTACAAAGATGAAAGAAAAGAATCTGGATCCAGACAACATCCGCTCTATTTTTGGAGATGGGATCATCTGCGGGATTGTCGGTGTTGATAAGGATTGCCATGCGATCACACCTTACATCAATTATCTGGATTCCAGAACAAAAGAAGATGTTGAGGAACTAGCATCCCATCATTATGAGATCTGGGCAAAAGAGACTGGAAATCCTCAGCCAAACTGTATGTTTCCAGCGATGTTTGCACGTTGGATGATGAACAATTGTGAGGGCTTTAAAGAAAAAGGCAGAAAATTCATGCACAATGCCCCATATATCCTGGCCAATCTTGCAGGACTGTCTGCAGAAGATGCATTTATCGACTGGGGAACAATGTCTGGATGGGGACTAGGATACCGTGTAACAGAGAAAAAATGGTCCAAAGAACAATTAGAGATCCTTGGAATTCCAATGGAAATGATGCCAAAGATTCAAAAACCATGGGATATCATTGGAACATTATCAGAGACATTTGCAAAAGAAACCGGATTGAAACCAGGAATCCCAATCTGTGCGGGAGCCGGAGATACGATGCAGTCCATGATCGGATGCGGAGTGATCAAACCAGATCAGGCAGCCGACGTAGCAGGAACATGTGCGATGTTTTGTATCGCAACCGATGGGATCAATGAAGAATTAAGCAAACCAGAAAATGAACTGATCTTTAACAGCGGAACTTTAGAAAATACATACTTTTATTGGGGATTCATAAGAACCGGTGGATTAGCACTTCGTTGGTATCGAGATAATGTATGCAACGAAGCAGGAAATGGAGCATATTTTGATGAATTAAATGAGAAAGCACAAAATGTGCCATGCGGATCCAAAGGAGTCCTGTTCCTTCCATATTTAACAGGAGGATTTGGAGAAACATCCAATGCAAGTGCCTGTTTCCTGAATATGACGATGGACACAGATCAGGGAGTACAGTGGCGTGCAGTTTTAGAAGCGATCGGTTACGATTATATGAGTGTGACAGATATTTATAAAAAAGCAGGCGTGCCACTTGAATTTATGACGATCACAGAAGGTGGAAGCAATTCAGAAGTCTGGAATCAGATCAAAGCAGATATGTTAGGATGTAAGAGTGCCACATTAGAAAATGCACAAGGAGCAGTTCTTACAGATGCAGTGATCGCAGCATATGCGGTAGGAGATCTGGAAGATCCAAGTCAGGTATTTGAAAAAACGAGAAAGATCAAGAAAATTTATGAACCTGATCCAATAAGAACAAAATACTATCGCAGTATTTATGAACAACAAAGAAAACTAATTAAAGACGATATGGCAGCAGTTTTTCAGACTTTACACCGGATCAGTAAGATTCAAGAACAAAGCAATGATTAAAAAAATGAAAAGGCTTCTTTACAAGAGGCCTTTTTTTCTTGTACAATAAAAGATAAAGTATATAAAAATAAGTTATAAGCAACTAACTTTGTAGATGATTTTTGATCAATTAGATTTCAAGGAGGAAAAAGTCATGGATAACGAAAAGATTGAAAAATTACAACAGATGATTGATGAAAGTGATCATATCGTATTCTTTGGTGGCGCAGGTGTTTCAACAGAGAGTCATATTCCAGACTTTCGAAGCACGGATGGTTTGTATCACCAGACTTATAAATATCCACCCGAGGTTATGGTAAGCCATACATTTTATACACAGCATACGGAAGAATTTTATGATTTTTATAAGAATAAGATGATCTTCTTGGATGCAAAACCGAATAAGGCACATTTAAAACTTGCAGAGATGGAACAGGCGGGAAAACTGTCTGCGATTGTTACGCAAAATATCGACGGGCTTCATCAGGCAGCAGGAAGTAAAAATGTCTTTGAACTGCACGGCAGTGTTCACAGAAATTATTGCCAGAAATGCGGCAAGTTCTTCGATGTGAATTATGTCGTGAATGCCAAAGGAGTCCCATATTGTGATGAATGTGGGGGAATCATCAAACCAGATGTTGTATTATATGAAGAAGGTTTAGATTCTCAGACGATCAACGGAGCAGTCAGAGCCATTTCCAAGGCAGATATGCTGATCATTGGAGGAACATCACTGGTTGTCTATCCAGCCGCTGGAATGATCGATTATTTTAAAGGAAAATATCTTGCAGTACTGAATCGTGATGCGACAAGCAGAGATAAACAGGCAGATCTGTGCATTACAGACCCAATCGGAGAAGTACTGGGAAGAATCAGGGTATAAAGATGAAGAAAAAGGATATGATCTTGATCGTAGCAGTACTGGCAATTTCGCTGATCAGTTTTGCAGCGATCAAGATGACACAAAAAGACGGAAAAGAAGTGATCGTGACAGTTGACGGAAAAGAAGTGTACAAAACATCCATCAAGAAAGATCAAATTTATCAGATTCCAGAGAAAAATGGCACGAACGTCATGCAGATCAAAGATGGAAAAGTTATAATGAAAAAAGCAGACTGTAAAGACCAGATCTGTGCAGACCATAAAGCAATCGAGAAATCAGGAGAAACGATCGTATGTCTGCCACATAAAGTAGTGATCGAGATTCAATCAGAAGATGGCAAAGAACAGGAATTAGATGGGGTAACACAATAAACATCAGATGAGATAGAAAACAACAGGAGAAATAAAATATATGTCAACAAAAAGATTAGCGACAGATGCGATGTTTTTAACATTGGCACTTGTTGTATCCTATATAGAAGTATTGATCCCGGTACCAGTTGGAATTCCCGGAGTGAAATTAGGACTTGCCAATGGAGTGATCATGGTTTTGTTATTCTTTACAACATGGACAAGAACACTTGAGATCTCAGTGATCCGAGTTGTACTGGCAGGATTCTTGTTTGGAAATCCAATGACGATCGCTTACAGTCTGGCAGGAGGGATCTTAAGTCTGGTCATCATGGGACTTCTAAAGAAGATCGAAGGATTCTCACCCATTGGAATCAGCGTTGGAGGCGGAGTAGCGCATAATATCGGGCAGCTCAGTGTCGCTGTTTTCTTAATGGAGAATACAAAGATTTATTATTATGCACCAGTATTACTGATCACAGGAACGATCGCAGGGATCATCATCGGAGTGTTAAGTGGAGTGCTAGTTAAGAAGATCCCGCCACAACTATTTCGATAAAAGATTTGAAATTTCTACAAAATCGTGGTACTACTATATGTATACACTTTCTAACAGGCAATGATTTTGAAGAAAGGAGTCACAATTGAGAACAAAATTAAATGAGATCATAAAAAATGGGCATCTTGGTATGATTGCAGTATTTTTTATAGTTTATATGATCACATTTTCCTACATTGAAGATCGAGATGTGCATCATTACATCATACATACAACGATAGATGATCAGATACCATTCTGTGAATATTTCATCGTACCATATCTATTATGGTTCTTATTTGTAGCAGTTACAGTTTTTTATTTTATGTTTTTTAATAAGAATCAATGGAAAGAATATTATCAGCTGATCATAACACTTGGAACAGGCATGACCCTGTTTTTGATCATCTCATTAGTATTTCCGAATGGACAGGATCTAAGACCAGTTCTTACTGGAGACAGCATTTTTATCAAAGCAGTACAGATGATCTATCACACGGATACTCCGACGAATGTACTTCCAAGTATCCATGTATTTAACTCTCTGGCATGCTGTGGTGCGATTTTGAAGAATCAGAGAAAATATAAGAAAAGCACCGATACAGCATGTGTTGTCTTAACGATATTAATTATCATGTCGACGATGTTCTTAAAACAACACAGTGTGGTGGACGTAGTGCTCGCAGCCCTGATGTATACTGGATGTTACAGGATCATCTATGGGAATGAATTATGGTCACAGAATGCATTTCGCACGTCTATTTTCAGCGATCATTCATAAACCACGCTTGACACGACCAAGAAAGATTTGCTATAAATACCAGAGAGAAACCGCAGAAATTGGAGTAGAGAAGAATGAGAAAAAAGATTTGGATGATCCTGGTATGCATCATATCCATGAGTTTTGGCATGGCAGGATGTACTGGCAATACAAGCAAGAAGAAATCGAATGGCAAGATAAGAATTACAACAAGTTTTTACACCATGTATGATTTTGCAAAGAAGATCGGTGGAGACAAAGTAGAAGTGATCAATTTAGTACCAGCAGGAACAGAACCTCATGACTGGGAACCATCAACGAAGGATCTGATCGAGATGGAGAAATCAGACATCTTTATTTACAATGGAGCCGGCATGGAACAATGGGTAGATGACGTTTTGGAAAGCCTTGATACGGAAGAACTTACAAGCGTTGAAGCATCCAAAGGGATCAAGTTACTAAAAGATCAGGATGCACATGAACACGATCACGAACATAACAGTGAGAATGATCCCCATGTCTGGTTAGATCCACAGAATGCAAAGTATGAGATGAACAAGATCAAGAAAGCATTGATCAAAGTGGATGCAGAGAATAAAGATTATTACGAAGCGAATTATAAGAGATACGCAAAAGAATGCGACAAATTAGATACATTATATAAGGAAGAAACATCCAAACTTACAAAGAAAGAACTTGTTGTGGCACATGAAGCATTTGGCTATCTATGTCACGCATATGGGTTAGAACAGATGGGAATTGAGGGATTATCCGCAGATGATGAACCAGATCCCAAACAGATGAGCGAAGTGATCCGCTTTGCAAAAGAACATCAGGTAAAAACAATCTTTTTTGAAGAACTGGTGAGTCCGAAAGTAGCGAAAACCATTGCAAAAGAGACCGGAGCCAATGCAAAGATGTTAAACCCCCTGGAAGGACTAAGTAACAAAAAAATCAAAGCAGGAGAAGATTATTTTTCCGTAATGAAACAAAATCTCGCTGCGATCAAAGAGGCATTAAGCGAATGAGTGAATCAAACACAAAACAGATGATACAATTAAATCATGTAAAATTCGGATACAGTGATACGGAAGTCTTAGAAGAGATCAATCTGACGATCCATGAAGGCGAATATGTCGTTCTGACTGGTGAAAATGGAAGCGGAAAAAGTACACTTATGCGTCTGATCTTAGGTGAAATGAAACCAGATGAAGGAGAGATCATCCTGATGAATAACGATCCAAGATTAAAGAAACGGATCGGTTACGTGTCACAGAATGGGATCAGTAAGAACCAGAGCTTCCCAGCAACAGTAGAAGAGATCATGATCACAGGACTTTATCAGGAACTTGGCTTGTTTCATCTGCCACATAAAAAACATAAGAATAAGATCAAAGAGACACTAAGGGATTTTGGAATGGAAGAATTCCTTAAGAGACGGATCGGTGAATTATCTGGTGGACAGCAGCAGCGAGTAATGATCGCAAGAGCAATGATCGGAGATCCGAAACTTCTGATTTTAGATGAACCAACAACGGGAGTAGATGCAAGATCAACAAAGATCTTGTACGATATGCTCTATGAGATTAATACAAAATATAATACGACCATTTTTATGATCACACACGGAAGACTGCAGGAATGTAAAGGATGTGATCGTATTTTAAGAATGGATGAAGGGAGGATCGTGGAAGAATGATCGAGATGTTACAATACGGATTTATGCAGCGCGCATTTATTACAGGAATCTTACTGGCCGTGATCGCACCATTGATCGGAATCACGATCGTCTTAAAGAGAATGTCCATGATCGGAGATGCACTCTCTCATGCATCCCTAGCAGGTGTTGCTCTGGGCTTGTTATTAGGGATCAATCCAATCTTAGGAGCAATGGGAATCTGTCTGTTTGCAGCCCTGGGAGTTGAAGCGATCCGAAGAAAGATCCCAAGATATTCTGAGATGGCGATATCGATCATTATGTCAACAGGGATCGGACTTGCTGGTATCCTATCCGGATTCGTAAAAAACGGAACGAACTTTAACAGTTTCTTATTTGGAAGTATCATATCCATCAGCAAAGACGAACTGAAGATCGTATGTGTGATCAGTGTGTTAGTATTGCTCTGTGTATTGCTTCTATATAAAGAACTATTCTATATCGGATTTGATGAAAATGCAGCAAGGATCAGCGGTGTACCTGTCAAGACGATCAATTTTATCTTTACTTTATTGACCGCATTGACGGTATCAATCGCATCAAGAACGGTTGGAACACTGATCGTCTCATCCATGCTTGTGATCCCGATCGCATGCGGAATGCAGGTAGGACGAAGCTACAAAGCAGTCATGATCATCGGTGTGATCACAGCATTGGTCACAACAGTGATCGGATTAACACTGTCTTATTATGTAGGTCTTAAGCCAGGAGGAACGATCGTACTGCTCGAGGTGGTATGTTTCCTGATTCTTGCACTGATAAGCAGGTATACGAAGTAAATTTTTTGACATTTATCAGAAAATTTTATATAATAAAAAGAAGGCATGCATAACAGAATAAAACTGCATGCCTTCTTTTTTGGAAAAAACAATGAAAGGAAAGGCAAGTCAATGATTGTTCAGCTAATAGAAAATATATATCAGTTTTTATGGGGAGAATGGATTCATGTTCCGTTACCAGGAGGTGGAAGCCTGGGACTTTCGCTGCTCATTATATTGCTGCTTCCAGCAGGTATCGTTTTTACGATCAAAACAAGATTTTTACCAATCCGTCTGTTCCCGGATATGGTCAAAGCACTAACAGCAAACAATAAGAATGGAAAAGATGAAAAAAGTAGTCTTTCTTCTTTACAGACCTTGATCGTATCAACAGCAACACGTGTCGGAATGGGGAATCTGACAGGAGTTGTCGCAGCAATATCCGCAGGTGGAGCAGGGGCCGTATTCTGGATGTGGATCACAGCATTGCTTGGATCATCGACAGCCTTTATCGAAGCAACTCTTGCACAGTTACATAAAGAAAAAGACCCCCTGTATGGTGGATATCGAGGAGGACCAGCCTATTATATTCACCACTTTATGGAAGAGAGACAAGGAAAGAAGAAAAAACACACACTGATCGCTGTCTTATTTGCGATTTCAGGATTGATCTGCTGGTGTGGGATCAGTCAGGTGGTAAGTAATTCCGTGGCAGAATCATTCCACAATGCCTTCCATATTCCAACACTTTATACAACGATCGTGCTTGTTATTGTGGCAGCAGTGATCGTACTAAGGAAGAATGCAACTGTCAAAGTATTAGATATCGTGGTACCGATTATGGCAGTCATTTACTTCGGGATTACAATTTTTGTGATCCTCACGAATCTGCCAAGCATTCCAGGGGTTTTTGCAAGAATCTTCAAAGAAGCCTTTGGAATCCGTCAGGTCGCAGCCGGAGGATTTGGAGCAGTTCTTATGAACGGAGTGAAACGAGGATTATTCTCCAACGAAGCAGGATCAGGATCCGCACCATGTGCAGCCGCAGCAGCAGACTGTGAACGCCCAGCACAGATGGGACTGGTACAGGCATTAGGAGTCTTCATCGACACGATCGTGATCTGCAGCTGTACGGCAATGTTAATGTTATTAGCACCACAGAATCTGACCGATGGATTAACCGGTATGAACCTGTTACAGACAGCAATGAACTACCATTTAGGAGGATTCGGAGTTGTATTTATCGCAGTGATCCTCTGGATGTTCAGTTTCTCGACATTCCTTGGAATCTTATTCTATGCAAGATCCAACGTCGCCTACCTGTTCGGTGACAAATGGGGATGGCAGACAGCCTATAAAGTATTAGCACTTGTGATGTTATTTATCGGAGGAATCCAGACCTATACATTCGTATGGGATTTAGGAGATGTCGGAATTGGGTTAATGACGATCTTTAATATCTTCATCCTGTATGCAATGTCAGGACAGGCAATCAAAGAGTTAAAGAACTATGAAGAAACAAAGAAGAAATCGATCGAAGAAAGAGCATATGCATTGCAAGAAGATGAATAGGAAGTAAATAAGTGAAATAAAACCGAACAATTCACGTAAATATGATTTCAATTTACGTAAATTGTTCGGTTTTTTGTGTGCTAAATATTAAAAATAGCAAAGAAAAATGTCTGTTAGATCTATTATGAAACAAATAGGTATAACAGACATTTTAATTACATCATCAAATTATAAAAACAGCTTCTTACGTGTCCTAAAATAAGCCACCAGAACCATCGTTCCAGTCAATACCCAAGAGATCGGATAGATCGCCATCAAAAGCTTATAATCATGGAACCAGTTACAGACCGTTGCAAGCCAGATCAAACGTAATACACAAGATCCAAACACTGTCAGGATCGCAGGAGTCATGGAACGTCCAAATCCACGCAGACAGCCACCACTGATTTCATAAGAACTTGTCAGACACTCGAATGTTAGAACAATCAAAAAACGAAGCTGAGCATAATGATAGACAGATGGATCACTTGTAAATAATCCAATAAAGAACGTACGGAATACAACAAAGATCGTACTAAGGATTCCACAAGAGATCACACTGCACAACATTCCAAGACGAAAAATCTTCTTACAACGTCCCTCATCCTTCGCACCATAATTCTGTCCGGTAAATGTAACTACCGTCTGAGCAAACGCATTGACCAGATAATAAGCAAAATATTCATAATTTAATTCCACCGCAGAACCCGCGATCCCGCCAGCTCCAAAACTGTTGATCCCAGATTGGATACAGACATTGGCAAGAGAGAAAACCATTCCCTGAAGTCCCGCAGGAACCCCGATCTTCAGGATCTTAGAAACGGCATCATGATCGATCGTCAAAGACTTAAAAGACAAGCGAATCGGAAGTTCTTCATGCGTCAGAAAATAAAGAATCTGAATTGCACTTGTTACATTCGCACCAACCGTCGCAAGTCCAGCACCCGCAACACCCATATGAAATACAACGACAAATAGAAGATTCAAGATCACATTCACAACACCAGACACGATCAAAGCATACATCGGACGACGTGTATCTCCGATACTGCGAAGAATGGAAGCACCGAAGTCATATAACATAAAAAATGGCATTCCAAGAAAATAAATTCGCAGATATAACGTTGCAAGATGAATGATATCCTTCGGTGCACCCATCAGCAAAAGGATCGGATGAGCCACAAACTGTCCAAGAATAAGCAAAAACACACCACTAAGCAGTGCAAGAGATACAGCGGTATGTACCACACGAGGAATCCGCTTCGTATCATTCTGTCCGATATAATTGGCAATCACAACATTAGAACCAAGAGAAATCCCAGAAAACAATGTAACCATCAAAGCGATCACAGAACTATTACTACCAACCGCCGCCAAAGCCTCACTGCTCGCAAACCGTCCGACAACGGCAGTACCAACCGAATTAAAAAGCTGCTGTAAGATACTACAGGCAGCAAGCGGCATAGCAAACATTAACATCTTATCGAATAAACTTCCATGAAGCATATCCATCTTCACGGACTGTTTCGAAGAATTCTTCATATACAATACCCTCTTTCAAAAAACTATACAGATTCTAATACTTTTTGGGAAGATTATCAAGATGATTCCAGGAAAAACAACGAAGAAAGATGTATCAAATTCGAAACATTTCTTGTATAAAAAAAGCAGAATGATATACTAGGATGAGACATTAAGAAAACACACGAAAGAAAGAAGGAAAACACCATGCAAATCAGCATTCTGCTGTTAAAACAGATCGTACAACTATTCCTGATGATTCTCATGGGTTACATTATGGTAAAGATCAAATTTTTAAAAGAAGAAGACAGCAAAGTAATCTCAAAGATCATACTCTATCTGATCGTACCATCTGTGATCATCACTGCATTTCAGGTAGACTATACCACAAGCATCATGAAAGGACTGGCAGTTGCATGTATCGCATCTGTGATCCTGCAGTTTTTATTACTGTTTGTCACATGGGTCATGGGAAAAATGTTTCATTTAAACACGGTGGAATACACATCTGCCTACTATTCCAACTCAGGAAACCTGATCGTACCATTAGTCACCTATATCTTAGGAAAAGAATGGGTCATCTACGGCTGCGTTTTCATGAGTGTCCAATTATTCTTCATCTGGACCCACTGCAAATGTAAGATCAGTGGAGAAACAGAGATCAGTTTAAAGAAGATCCTGTTAAATATAAACATGATCTCTGTATTCGCAGGAGTATTTTTATTTTTCACGAAGATCAGATTTCCAGAGATCATAGGAAATACTCTGTCATCCGTTGGAAGCATGATCGGACCATTAAGTATGATCGTCACAGGAATGCTGATCGCAGGCGTTGATCTAAAAAAAGTATTTACAAACAAAAGAATCTACCTGGTCACATTCATCCGATTAGTAATCGAACCGATCATAGCACTTGCAGTCATTATTCTATTAGGAATGAAAAACTGGCACCCACAGGCAGAAAACATCATCCTGATCACATACATGGCAGCGATCACACCATGCGCCTCAACGATCACACAGATGTGTCAGGTGTACGGAAACGATTCGAAATATGCAAGCGCGATCAATGTAATGACGACATTGCTGGCGGTGGTTACGATGCCGGTGTTTGTTTATTTTTATATGAATCTGTAATGTAAAATAATTACAAGTAAAATATTGACAAAAATGATAATGATAGTATAATAAGAAAAAAATACATTGTAAATACAACAAATATGATGTATAATTAAGGAGAAATATATGAACATAAATTATTATACAAATAATTCAGGTAAAAACTTAATCCTAGATTACATAAATTCATTATCTAAGGAAGAACAAATTGACGCATTATCAGTAATACAATGTATGGAAGAAGAAAAGTTTGAGTCTATATTATTTAAAAAATGGGACAAAAAAGTATATGAAGTTTATTTTTATAAGCATAATCGTATTTTTTATATAACTGTGGATAAAGATAATATTTATCTTTTGCATGCGTGTAAAAAGCAGAAAAATAAAACAGAGAAGAAAGACAAAAATATAGTAATAAAAAGAGCAAAAGAATTAGGGAAAATGTTTAATAAGAGATTTATCTAATCGGAAAGGAATGATTATATGCCATTTACAACGATAAAAACAGAAGAATTAATTCATGAAAAGAAACAAAAAGATAAAGTGTTTGCAAAACAATGGGATGAGAGCAGGAACGAATATAAGCTGATTCAGGAAATGATCAAAATTAGAAAAGAGCAACATATTACACAAACACAATTAGCAAAAATGACAGGAAATAAACAACAATCAATATCAAGAATAGAAAAGAAATTGGTAAAACCGTCTTTGGCAACATTCTGTAAGATTATAAATACGTTAGGATATGACTTAAAGATTGTTAAGAGATAATCAAAAAGAGAACTTACATACAAGCGAGTAAGTTCTCTTTTTGATTGTACATTCTTCAAAAATTTATAATGGAGTAAGATTTTACTGTCTATAATACTCCAAGAAATCACGAAGCTTCACAGAAGCATCCTCAAGCACTTCCACACGAGGCAGATAAACTACTCTGAAATGATCCGGATCCTTCCAGTTAAATCCACTTCCATGAACGATCAGGATCTTTTTCTCACGAAGCAGATCCAGAGCAAACTGCTCATCATTTGTAATGTTAAACTTCTTCGTATCAATCTTCGGGAAGATATAAAAAGCAGCTTTTGGTTTCACTGCACTGATACCAGGAATATCACACAACGCATTATAAATAAACTCTCTCTGTTCATAAATACGTCCACCAGGAATGATGTAATCATTGACACTCTGATGGCCGCCAAGTGCTGTCTGGACAACTGCCTGTGCAGGAACATTGGAACAAAGTCGCATATTTGATAACATATTTAAACCTTCGATATAATCCTTCGCGATCGCCTTATTACCACTTAAGATCATCCATCCGATACGGAAACCAGCGATCATATGAGACTTGGATAAACCAGAGAATGTCACACAGAACAGATCTGGAGCCAGAGAAGCAATAGATACATGTTCTTCTCCATCCATCACCAGACGGTCATAAATCTCATCAGAGAAGATCATCAACTGATGTTCTCTCGCGATATCAACGATCTGCTTTAAGACTTCTCTTGGATAAAGAGCTCCCGTTGGATTGTTAGGATTGATCAGAACAATCGCTTTTGTACGGGAATTTACCTTTCGCTTGATATCTTCCATATCAGGATACCACTCAGACTGTTCATCACAGATATAATGAACTGCTTTCCCGCCAGCAAGCGTTGCACAAGCCGTCCATAAAGGATAATCCGGAGAAGGGATCAAGATCTCATCCCCATCATCTAATAAAGCAGACATTGACAGATTGATCAGCTCACTGACACCATTTCCAGTATAAATGTCGTCGATATCAACATTTGGGATTTTCTTAAGCTGTGCATACTGCATGATCGCCTTTCTTGCAGCAAATAATCCCTGAGAAGCAGAATATCCCTGGCAGTCAGCTAACTGATGTCTCATATCATAGATGACTTCATCCGGGGTTCTGAAACCAAATGGAGCAGGATTCCCGATATTTAATTTCAGGATATGAGTTCCATTACGTTCCATGCGGTTCGCTTCATCTACGACAGGACCACGTACATCGTAAAGTACATTATCTAATTTGGTAGATTTGCTAAATGTTCTCCTTGGAGAAGTTTCCAGATTCACAGCATTCCCTCCATTTCCAGAAAGCCAGTCAGCATCGACATCAAGAGTTTCAGATAAGAAATGAAGAATCTCTGCACGAGGAACCGTCTTGCCGCTGACATACTGGCTGATATGACTTTTCCCGACCTTGACTCCGGCAGTCTCTGCTGCATGAATAAGATCAACCTGTTTCATATGTTTTTGTTTCATTGCAGACTTTAAGCGATCTGCAAAGGTAAATGTCTGATTCATAACACCCTCTGATAAAAGTTCAAAATAAAATTCAAAGTTCAAATGATTTTGTTTAATATAGCACAAAAACAAGAAAAGTTCAATGAAAAGTTCAAAATAAAAGCCAAAAGTTCAAAGGAACAATATACGAAATAAGAAAAAAATTTAAAGTTCGACAAAAAGTACAAAGATTTGTATTGAAATTTAGAAAATATATGCTATACTTTGGAAAGTATAGATAATTAACACAAAGTGTAAAAATAAATGGGGATGAAATAGAATATGGGGGTAACAAGATTACAGATGCAGAACTTCCTGATCTTTTTATTGGATCTGGTGGGAGTTACTGTTGGTTATTTTGCAGCAGTATGGCTGCGGTTTGGAAATATTGAAACAGGGTATACCGTGATGGGGAACGATACATATTATCGTTGGCTCATTGCGATCGTAGTGCTTATGATGATCTACTTTCTGTTTCATCCAAATCGTGGCTTTTTTAAGCGCAAATTTATAGAAGAAATGAGAATGAATCTGCAGACGGTTGTCTTGATGGCAGCAGGAATGGCGATGGTCGCATTTCTGATTCAGGATGCAGAAGATTACTCCAGATTTATCTATATCTTTACTTCTGGATTTGGCTTTGTATGGATGCAGATCACACATCGAGCTTATCGAAAGTATTGGCTATCAAGAAGAAAGGATCATTCTTATGCAAGAAAGATGATGATCATCACAACGAGTGATTATGCAGAAGAAGTGATCGGGAATATCATGGAAGAGAAGAACTGGGACTTGTGGATCACAAGTGTTGCAGTTGTGGACAAAGACATGACAGGATGGCTCATCAACGAGATTCCGGTTGTAGCACATTCATATCGAAGTATTTTTGAATATGCGATGCGGTCGGTTGTAGATGAAGTATTCTTATATATACCGATGGATGACGAATTCCCAATTGCGGTGACGGTACAGAACTTTGAGGACATGGGAATTAAGACGAATCTTAACATTTCCCAGTTCCAGATCAATGAGAATCTGGAACGATCACTTGAGAAGGTTGGCCCTTATGAGAGTGTAAGTTTTTCTGGTCATAATGTATCATTTGTCATGTTGATGATGAAGAGAGCAATGGATATTGCCGGGGGATTGGTTGGGATGTTGATCACAGCGATCGCAGTGATCATTGTTGGACCACTGGTGAAGCTAGAATCACCGGGGCCGCTGTTCTTCTCACAGAAGAGAGTTGGGAAGAATGGAAGAATCTTCAAGATCTATAAGATCCGTTCGATGTATCAGGATGCGGAAGAGCGCAAGAAAGAGCTTATGGCACAGAATGAGATGGACGGCTTGATGTTTAAGATGAAAGACGATCCGAGAATCACCAAGGTTGGAAAGTTTATCAGGAAGACTAGTATTGATGAGCTTCCACAGTTTTGGAATGTACTGAAGGGGGATATGAGTCTGGTAGGGACAAGACCGCCTACAGTGGATGAGTTTGAACAGTATAGTGCTTACCATAAGAAGAGACTTTGTCAGAAGCCTGGACTGACTGGGGTTTGGCAGGTGAGTGGAAGAAGTACGATCACGGACTTTGAGGAGATTGTTCAGATGGATGTTGATTATATCGATCATTGGTCTATCTGGAGGGATATTGGGATATTGTTTAAGACAGTGTGGCTTGTTGTTTGTGGGGATGATGGGGCACAGTAGGAGTAGAAGAAGAGTTGATGATGAATTAAGAAGGGAAATTCGATGTCAGAAGAGAGGAAGATAAGAATTGTTCATATTGCACAATCTCCCGGAGGTGTGGAACGATATTTAAGGTCTTTACTTAAGTATAGTAATCGGGAAAAATATGAGATTATTCTGATTGTTTCAAATCAATATAAGAGGAAAAACTATGTAAATTTGGTAGATGCTTTTGAAAATGTGGATATGATCAGAAGTATTGATCCAAAAAGTGATTTAAATGCGATTAAGGCAATACGTAAGTTGTTGAAGAAATATAAGCCGGATATTGTTTATTGCCATTCTAGTAAGGCAGGAGCATTGGGACGAATTGCCAACATGGGATTAAAGAATAAGTGTGTGTATAATCCACATGGATGGGCATTTAATATGAGGGGAAATAAGTTAAAGAAATTAATATATGTTGGAATCGAAAAGGTGTTAGCACCATTTTGCTCAACGATTATTTGTATTTCGGGGGCTGAGAAAAAATCAGCATTAAAATATAGGATTTGTGGTAAAAAAAAGCTTCAGGTAATTTATAATGGGATTGATTTCGATGAGTATAATATGGATTATCATATGAATACGAGAGAACTTTTAGAAATTCCAGAAGATGCATTTGTTGTTGGCATGGTGGGAAGACTGGCAGAACAGAAGGCACCAGATGTGTTTGTAAAGGCAGCAAAGAGAATTAAAGAAATAATACCAAAAGCTTTTTTTCTTATTGTTGGAGATGGACCGGATTGGGATGAAGTGCAGCAGAAAGTTAATGATTATGAATTGACAGATTCATTTATTCTTGCTGGTTGGACTAGAAGACCGATGGAATATATTAAGATTCTTGATATTGCAGTTTTAATTTCTAGATGGGAAGGTTTTGGATTAGTATTACCAGAATATATGTTGGCGAATAAACCGATTGTTGCAACTGATGTGGATGCAATTCCTTTTATTGTGCAAGATCATGTGAATGGATTGTTGGCTCCAGTGGATGATGATGAGAAGATTGCTGAGAATGTAGTTGAGATTTATCGAGATGCGGAGCTTAGGGATAAACTTGTTGAAGAAGGCCGGAGAGAAGTTGATGAGAGGTTTAATGTTGAGAGAGTTGCTGGAGAGCATCAAAGATTATTTGAAAAATTAGTTTAAAGTGAAAGGGATATATTAATGAAAAAAGTAGGTATTGTATCATGCTATTTCCAGCATAATTATGGAAGTATGTTGCAGGCATATGCAACACAAAAAGCACTGGATAAATTAAACGTTGAGAATGAAACCATTAATATAGAAGGATTTAATGGGGAAATCAAAAAGGCAAAAATAAAATATTTTATAAAAGCTTCATTGACATCCGATATTTTGTTATCTAAATTGGGAATGGCAAAGAATGTAGTGAAAAAGAAATTCTCAAAGAATGAATATACAGAATTATCAAAAGTTAGAGCAAAGAAATTCGATGCATTTGCAGAAAAATATTTTACATTATCTCAAAAATATAATTCCAAAAAAGAATTAGGGGATAATTGTGAAAAAAAATATTCTGCTGTTTTAGTAGGAAGTGATCAGTTATGGTTACCAGGTAATATTGCGGCAGACTATTATACATTAAACTTTGTTCCGAATACTGTAAATACAATCGCATATTCAACTAGTTTTGGACAATCAAGTTTACCAAAAGACTCAGAGAAAAAAGCCAAAGTGTTTTTAAAGAAGATTAAACATATTGGTGTAAGAGAGGAATCAGGACAAAAACTTGTAAAAAAAATAGCGGATAGAAATGTACCAGTTGTATGTGATCCAACACTACTTTTTGATGGAGATGAATGGATGGATATTCAACAGGAAGAAGCTATTATTAAAGAACCGTATATCTTTTGTTACTTTTTGGGAAATAATCCACCTCACAGAGAGTTTGCAAAAAAATTAAGAGCTGCAACAGGGTGTAAAATCGTAGCTTTAACACATCTTGATGAATTTGTGAAATGTGATGAAGACTATGCAGATGAAAAACCATATGGTGTTGATCCAGCAGATTTTTTGAATTTAATTAGAAATGCATCTTATGTATGTACAGATTCATTCCATTGTTCTGTATTTTCTATTTTATATAAAAAAGATTTCTTTACATTTAGAAGATTTGCTAGACAAACAAAACAATCAACGAATAGTCGATTGGACACATTATTTAATTTAGCTGGAATTACAGGTAAAATTAAAACTGGTGATGAAAATATTAATGAATGTTTAAAAGAAAATGTGGATTATGAAAGAGTTCATAGAAATTTAGAGAAAATCAGAGAACAATCTTATAACTATTTAAGAAAAGCATTAGAAGATAAAGAAAGTACAGATTTCAAATAAATTTATTTTATTAGGGGAGATGTGAGATTGATTAAAATAGCTAAGAAAGAAAAGTGTTGTGGTTGTACGGCGTGTGCAGCCATTTGCCCTAAAAATTGTATTGAGATGAAAGAGGATAGAGAAGGATTTCGATATCCTTGTGTGGATGAAGATAAATGTGTAGAATGTGGAGCTTGTGAAAAAGTTTGTTCGATTTTGAATGAGATTAAAGAAGAAAAAAAAGAACAAGAAGGTTATATCATTCAAAATAAAGATCAGAAAGTGCTTAAAGAGAGTACAGCAGGTGGAGCCTTTACAGCAATAGCACAATATGTTTTGAAAAAAAATGGAGTTGTGTTCGGAGTTGAATTATCTAAAGATTTACAGGCACGGCATATTTATGTAGAAAATGAACAAGAATTGTATAGATTCAGAAATAGCAAATATATGCAAAGTGTTATGGATGAAAAAGGAGAAACTCAGAGAAGAGTAAAAGAGTTTTTAAATGAAGATAGATACGTTTGTTTTAGTGGAACACCGTGTCAGATAGAGGGTCTAAAAAAATATTTAAAAAAAGATTATCCTAAATTGATTACAGTAGATGTTGTATGCAGGGCAGTTCCATCTCCTATGATTTTTAGAAAATATGTAGAATATCAGGAAAATAAAATGAAACAAAAGATTTCATTGGTTAGATTTCGAGATAAATACTATGGATACAAATATTCAACAATGAATGTTGTAACAGATAAAAATAAAGGGAATTATCATAAAGGTGTAGAATCTGATCCGTGGTTGAGAGCATTTTTCTCAAATATTTGTGACAGACCATCATGTCATGAATGTCATTTTAGAAAACAGTATCGAGTTAGTGATTTTACAATATGGGATTGCTTTAATGTAGGTCGTTTTTCTAAAGAGTTAGATAACGACAGAGGAGCTACAAGAATGTTGGTGCATTCTGAAAAGGGAAAAGAGATATTCAAACATATTTGTAAACAGTATAATTATGTGCAAGTAGATCCTGAAAAGCTTATTGAAGGTTCCAAAGAAGTAAAAGAATCAGTGGCATCAAATGCAAGGAGAGCAGAGTTTTTTGAAGATGCTAATAAGTTAAATGGTGTGGAATTATATAACAAATATTTCCCTGAAACAATAAAAGTTAAATTAGAACGTATTGTAAGGCTAGGATGTTATAAATTAGGAATTTATGCGATTGCTAAGAAAGTGTTTGTTAAGATTACTCATAAATATTAGAATCGAGGGAAATAATGGAAAAACCATTGGTAAGTATAATAGTTCCAGTATATAAGGTGCCGGAACAGTATCTAAGAAAGTGCATAGAGAGCTTAATAAATCAGACTCTTCAGAATATAGAAATATTGTTGGTAGATGATGGATCACCAGATGACTGCGGAGAAATTTGTGATACTTATGCTAAAAAGGATGAAAGAATTAAAGTGTTGCACAAGGAAAATGGTGGATTATCGTCCGCAAGAAATTATGGTTGCAAATATGCTACAGGAAAGTGGGTTATGTTCGTAGATGGAGATGATTGGATTGATCCAGCAATGTGTAAAGATATGTATTACACGGGGCAAGAAAACAATGTGCAACTTGTTATGTGTGGTATGTCTAAGGATTATGGTAGGACATCTGTAAATTATAAATATCCACTAAAGGAAAATAGTATTTATGATAAAGAAGGCTGCAAATGGCTACAACAGCAATTATTAGTATTTACCAGTAATATAGCTGTTGCATATGCGAAGTTAATTAATAGAAATTTATTAATAGAAAATCAGATATTTCATGATGAAATATTGAGACAAGGTGCAGAAGGATTAGAATTTAATTTACGCCTTTTTGAAAAATTAGAGAGTGCAATATTTATTAATAAGCCTTTTTATCATTATATTTATAATGATAATTCTATTTCAGCTTCACACAATGAAGAGAATCATGAGTTTGTGATACGTTGTTTTGAAAAGATAAAAAAATTTATTGATTCTTCAGAAAATAGAGAGAGGTTAGTTCCTTGGTTTGACAATCGGTTGTTATATGTCATTATAACTACTGCAATTAGTGGGTATTTTAATCCTTCAAATATCGAGCCGTATAAAGATAAGAAAAGGAAGTATAAGGCTTATTTGCAGAAGAAGATTGTTCAAGATGCTTTGAAGACTACTAATACAAAAGGTATTGGGAAGCAGAGAAAAATTGTATTGTTTTTGATTAAACATCATATGTTTTTTGCAATCGATATGTTAGGAAAGGTTAGAAAATTCCAGAAAGAGAGAAGATAGGTAATATGGAATCTTATGCAGCTGGTATAGTGCTATATAATCCAGATATAACTAGACTAAAAGAAAATTTAGATGCAGTCACACCACAAGTGAAAAAAGTATATTGTTTTAATAATGGACTGAAAAATGTAGGTTGTGTAAAACAATTATTTAATAATTATAATAATGTATATTTAATTGGTAAGGGAAAAAATTTAGGAATTGCAACTGCGTTGAATGAATTAGTGAAACAGGCAGATCAAGATAAGATGGAGTGGCTGTTAACATTAGATCAGGATTCAGTAGTTTGTGATGGAATGGTTGAGTCATTAGCTTCTTTAAAAAATGAAGAGAATGCAGCAATTATTTGTCCAATTATTGAAGATGTTCGTAGAAAAAACGAAAAAATAGTATGTACTAGTGATACACATGAAGACATTAAATTTTGTATTACATCTGGTAGTTTTATGAATATCGAGAAAACTATTAAAATTGGTGGATTTGACGATTGGTTATTTATTGGACTAGTGGATGATGAGATTTGCTATAGAGCGAGAATTAATGGATATCGAATTATTCGAAATAATAATGTTGTTTTAGATCATGAATTGGGAAATCTTACACCTTCAAAATTAGAAAGATTTTATTTGAAGGTTGGAGACTTACTACATAATGAGGGTATTAAGAAATTGTCTTATAAGCGTGAAGTTAGTCCAATGAGACTTTATTATGCTACTAGGAATATGGTTTATTTGAATAGAAAATATCCAGATTCTTTGGAGACAACTTGGTCTAATAAACGTATTATTAAGAATTCTATATCTAGTATAATAAGAGGAAAACAAAAAGCTAGATTGTTTAGAGTTGTTATAAGAGGTTTGAATGATGGGAAAATAAAAACAATGAAATAATATTGATGTTTTTGGAGGAGATATAATGATTATTACACAAACACCTTTTCGTATGTCTTTTTTTGGTGGTGGAACAGATATGGAGAATTTTTTTAAAGAATATGGAGGGGCAGTTTTATCCACCACTTTTGATAAGTACTGTTATGTCAATGTAAGACATTTACCACAATTTTTTGATTATTCTACAGAATTGTCTTATTCTAAAACAGAACGAGTAACAGATATTGATGATATAAAACATCCTGCGATTCGAAATGCTATGAAAATGTTAGATATGAGAGAAATTAGACTTACATATGAAGCAGATTTACCGGCACGTTCTGGGCTTGGAACATCAAGCTCATTTGCAGTTGGAATGTTAAATGCATTTTATGCATTGAAGGGAAAATATGCAGATAAAAGAAGATTAGCAACAGAAGCAATTTATTTAGAACGAGAGTTATGTAAAGAAGCAGGAGGATGGCAAGATCAGGTAGCGGCTTCATTTGGTGGTTTCAATAGAATTAACTTTAATGAAGATGGGTATGAAGTTTTACCAGTTATTATTTCACCAGATCGAAAAAAGGAATTAAATAATAATTTAATGATGTTTTTTACTGGATTTACCAGATTTTCATCAGATATACAAAAAATAAATTCTACAGAAAATGATAAGAAAAACAAAATACTTCAACTAAAGGAAATGTTATCATTAGTAGATGATGCAGAAAAAATATTAGTTGAAAAGAATAAAAATCTAGATGAATTTGGTCGAATGCTTGACTATACTTGGAAATTAAAAAGGAAAACTGGAAAAGCAGTTTCTACAAATAATATTGATGAACTATATGCTCGTGGGTTAGAAGCAGGAGCATTAGGAGGAAAATTACTTGGTGCTGGTGGTGGAGGATTTTTAGTTTTTTATGTACAACCAGAATATCAAGAATCTGTAAGGAAAGCAATGAAAGACCTATTATATATACCATTTGAATTTGAAGATTCAGGAACGAGAGTTATCCATTATACTCCAGAAACATATGAGTTGAAAGAAAAATAAAAGGTGGTTTTATAGATGCAAGTGGTAATTATGGCAGGCGGAAAAGGAACTAGAATATCTTCAGTAGCGAAAGATATTCCTAAACCAATGATAAAGATTGAAGGTATGCCTATTTTAGAACATGAGATTGAGTGTTTGCGCAATCAAGGATTTACAAATATTATTATTACAGTGAGTCATTTGGGTCATATTATTATGGATTATTTTGGAGATGGATCAAAAATTTCTCCAGTAACAGGAAAAAGATTTGGAGTTAATATAGAATATTATATTGAAAAAGAGCCATTAGGAAATGCGGGTGCTTTGTTTCGAATAAAAGACAAGTTGAAATCTGATTTTTTACTTTTGAATGCAGATGCAATGTTTGATATAGATTTTAATAGATTTGTAGATTTTCATAAAAAACAAGGTGGACTTGTAACATTATTTACACATCCTAATAATCATCCATATGATAGTGGATTAATTATTTCAAATAAAAATGGAGAAGTTAAAGAATGGTTAACTAAAGAAGAAAATAGACCTAAATATTATTGTAATAGAGTGAATGCTGGATTACATGTAATCAATCCAAAATTATTAGAAAATCCTAATATAGTGACAACAGAAAAGGTTGATTTAGATCGTCAAATTTTGAAACCTTTAGCAGGAACAGGAACAATGTTTTGTTATGATAGTCCGGAATATGTTAAGGATATGGGAACGCCAGAGCGTTACAAAGAAGTATGTAAGGATTTTAGAGATGGACGTGTATCAGCAAAAAATTTAAGGAATAAACAAAAAGCTATTTTTTTAGATAGAGATGGAACCATTAATAAATATGTAGGATTTCTTAGAAATATTGATGATTTTGAATTAATTGATGGCGTAGCAGAAGCTATTAAGAAAATTAATAAACTTGGCTATTTAGTTATAGTAGTAACAAATCAACCTGTAATTGCACGTGGTGAAGTTTCTTTTGATGACTTGGAAAAAATTCATAATAAGATGGAAACTTTATTAGGTAGAGAAGGTGCCTATTTGGATGCTATATACTATTGTCCGCATCATCCAGATAAAGGATATGAAGGAGAACGTATAGAATTAAAAATTGAATGTGGATGTAGAAAGCCAAAACCAGGGATGATATATGAAGCTGCAAAAAAATTTAATATTGATTTAGACAAATCATGGATGATTGGCGATGGAGAGAATGATATTGAAGCAGGAAAAAGAGCTGGGTGTAATACAGTATGGATAAGTCAAAATGAAAAAAGTTTAGGACAAACAGCAACAGAAAAATCATTACTGGATTTTGTAAAAAAATATTTATAATTATAGGAAGGTGTAATATAATTATGAGCAGATTATCAGAAAAACAAAAGAATCAGTTGGAATTGTTAATAGAAAGATATCCTGTATTGGAAGAATGTAAAGAGAAAATTGGAGAAGCTTTTATTCTTTTAAAGGAATCTTATCGAAACAAAGGAAAGTTATTAATTGCAGGAAATGGCGGTTCATCAGCTGATGCAGAACATATAGTGGGTGAGTTGATGAAAGCATTTAGATTGCAGAGAAAAATTGGAGAAAATTTTAGAAAAGATTTAATGCAAGTAAATGAAGAATACGGCAAAGTTTTAGCTGAAAATTTACAAGGTGCATTACCTGCGATTGCTTTAGATGGACATTATGCATTATCTACAGCATACATGAATGATTGTGAACCTACACTGTGCTTTGCACAGCAAGTAAATGGGTATGGAAATTTAGGAGATGTATTATTAGGAATTTCAACAAGTGGGAATTCTAAAAATATTTTATATGCTGCAGTCACTGCTAAGGCAAAGGGGATGAAAGTGATTGCATTGACAGGCGCTAATAACAGTAAGTTAGAAAAAATGAGTGATGTTTGCATTAAAGTACCTGAAACAGAAACTTATATGGTACAAGAGTTGCATTTACCAATATATCATTGTTTATGTTTGATGTTAGAAATATGTTTTTTTGAAGAATAGGAGTAGAAATTTGATAAATATTTTATGGTTTTCTTTGTGCCCGCCATATAAAGAAGTTAGACATGCTGGTGGACAGGCATTATATAAACATGTAGTTGCTTTTTTAAAAGATAAGGATATAAAATTACAAATGGTATCGTTATGTAGTAAAGAAGAACTGCAATATGTAACAAAATTAAGTGATAATTATTCTATTGAATTAATAATGGAAGAAAAGAGTAAAAATTCAATCATTGATTATGAAAGCAGATGGAATCCATTACATAGATTTGGAGGATATCTTTCTAATAGTAGATATCATAAACTAAGTAAGGTTATACAAAAGTTAAAAAAACAAGAATATGAGCCAGATGTTATTATATTAAACTGGACTGAAATGTTGGCATTAGAGAAAACTTTAAAAAGTATTTATCCAAAGACACCTATGGTTGCAATTGAAGAAGATGTTGCATACGTTAAAAGAAAAAGAAGAATAGATAATGCTTCTAATAATATATCTAAAATTTTTCATCAAATAAGATATAAAAATTGTGTAAACAAAGAAAAAAATTGGCTTGAAGATATGAATATAGTATCGGTTTATAGCAATAAAGATAGAGAAAGATTAACCAAGATAGGAATAGATAATAAAAAAATATTTACTTTTTCACCAGTTTTTTCAGATAAAAGCAAATTAAAGTGGAAGAAAAAAAATAATGATATTATATTTTGGGGAGCCATGTCGAGAAAAGAAAATTCCGATAGCGCAATTTGGTTTATTGACAGGGTTATGCCACTTTTAAAGGATATTGATTGTAGATTTGTTGTAGTTGGGGCAAATCCTCCGAAGGAATTATTAGAAAAACGATCAAATCGAATTATAGTTACAGGATTTGTAGATGATCCAGATGTATATTTTTGTGATTCGGCATGTATGGTGGTTCCTTTAGTAATTGGAGCAGGAATTAAAATTAAAGTGTTAGAGGGACTATCTAGTGGAATTCCTATAATTTCTAATAATATAGGAATAGAAGGAATAGATGTTACTAATTATTTGAATTATCTTCATGCTGAAACAGCACAAGAATTTGCAAATGCTATAACCAAAATAATGAATGATAAGGAATTATCAGATGCTATTTCCGAGAAAGCTAAATATATGATAAGAAAAAATTATAATGAAAAAGCTAGCACAGATAAATTTATAAAATTATGTAAGGATTTGGTACAATGATAGGGATTATTTTATTAAATTATTGTAATTATGAATTAACTGTAGATTGTATAGAAAGTATAAAAAAATCAACGCAAAAAAATATAAAAATTTATGTAATAGATAATGCATCTCCAGATCAATCAGGTAGTAAATTGAAGAAGATTAAAAATATATGTTTTATTCAATCGGACATGAATCTTGGATTTGCAGGTGGCAATAATATAGGTATAAAGAAAGCACTTGATGACGGCTGTGAATATGTAATGTTATTAAATAATGATACAGTTATTTCAAATGATATGATTGAAAAATTAGTAAAAAAAGCATCACATAACACAGTTACAGTTCCTAAAATGTATTATTTTGATGTAAATGGAGAAAAAGATGTCATTTGGTATGCAGGAGGATGGATTAAATATAAAAGTGCTGATGGATTGCACATTGGCGGTGGAAAAAAAGATAGTGAAGAATTCAATAAAGAAGAACTTGTTTCATTTGCAACAGGTTGCTGTATGTTAATACATAAAGATATTTTAAAACAGGTTGGAATGTTGAGAGAAGAATATTTTATGTATTGCGAAGATACGGATTATTCAATAAGGTTACAAAAAGAAGGTATAGGTATTTTATATGTTCCTCAGGCTAAGTTATGGCATAAAGTTAGTGCATCGAGTGGTGGAGAAATGTCTAAATTTATTGTGTATTATATTGTTAGAAATAAGATTTATTGTGCAATAAAAAATAAATTAGGAATAAAAACATATTTGTATATAGTTGCTGAAACATTATATAGAACATTGAAAGCATATATGGGAAAATACTATTGTAATTATGTAATCGCTCCAAGAGCGTTGATAGCTGGAGTTATGAAAAAAATGGGTAGGGAGGAAAAAATATGATGAAAACTTTAAAAGTAAAGAAATCTATCCCAATTTCTTTGTTTAATTACAGTATAGTAATTATGATAGTGGTATCATTATATAAATTCTTCTTTTTATTTGATAATACTAAATCTAATTTAGTTAATGGGGCATATGGTCCATCAACTAAAACAGTTGATTTTTTTGCATTAATTTTAATTTTTAGTTTAATTTTGTTTAATAGAAAAAAAAAAGTACCTATTTTTTTTAAAGAAATATTAACTATACAATTTATAATATTGTTTGCTGCATTTTTTACTACAAAAGATAGTGTTTTTGATAAATGGTCAAGTTATTTTGTATTAATATTAGTTTATATTGCACTATTATGGTGGATGAATTCATATAGAAAGATAAATTTTTTTATTAAATCGATGGAAATAGCAGGAATTATTACTAACATATTATTGATTATACAAGCGTCGATTGTTAATTTAGGTGGAAAATTTTTCTTGCATATATATATGGTTGAATCGGGATATTGGTATGTATTTAGAAATGGACTTTTAAGAATTACGGAAAATGAAGTGTTATACTTAATAGTATATTGTCTTTCGATTGCATTGATTATGAGAATAAAAGAACAAGAACATACCATATGTAAAGTAATTTCAATTATAAATATTGTTACAACATTAATTAACTTTTTATACGTTGATCAAACAAGAATGATAATTACAATAGCAATAGCAATATTGTTTATTTCTATATTTATTAATAATGAAAAAACAAAGAAGATGATTTTGATTAAATTTTTTATTATTATATTTATTAGCATTGCAATAGGGTTAATGTGGAATGAGATTATTCAAATCTTTCATTTTTCAACAACGGAGACTAGTTTCGTGGCTAGAATAGAAGGGTATAAGTATTTTTTGAATAAAGGTATAGAAAATCCCTTTATAGGTATTGGGTTTGATGCAAATTTATTGTCAAATTCACAAGTTAATAGTACGGATGTAGGTATAATTGGTACATTTGGACAGTTTGGATTGATTGTAACAATCGCATATATAGTAATGCTATTAAAACTTGGAATATTGGCAAAGAAAAATAATTGTTTTCAACAAAAAAATTTAGTAGGAAGTCGTTTAAGTATAATTTGTACAATGGTTGTTTGGGTGTTGAGTTTAACAACTATGAGTATGCTTGTATATGGATTATTACAAGTTTTTGCAATAGTTTTGGCTTTAATAGAGGCGATATATAGACTTAATAACAAAGAAAATATAAAATTTATGAAGAATTTAAGAAAAAAATAGAAACACTTTTAAAAGATTTATGTTGAATGTTCATATGTAACTTAATAATGGTTTAATTAAGAAATTATAAATGAGAATTTTTTTGTTAAACTTGCACTAAAAAATAGAAAGAAGATAATGTGAAAAATAAATCATTAAAATTTAATGCAATACTTAATGTTATAAAGCAATTATGCTCAGTTATATTTCCATTGATTACGATTCCGTATGTATCGAGGATTTTACAAAGTGAAAATTATGGAAAATATAATTTTGGAAATTCGATAATTAGTTATTTTTCCTTGATTGCAGCGTTGGGAGTAAGTACTTATGCGGTACGAGAGGGTGCTAAATATAGAGATGATTTGAAAAAAATTACAAAATTTTCAAGAGAGATTTTTACAATAAATATTATATCTATGATTATTTCATATTTGTTGCTTTTTATATTATTAGCAGTTCCATCTCCACTAACATCGTATCGTAAATTAATTTTAATACAAAGTATAGTTATATTTCTTACGACAATAGGTGCTGATTGGATAAATACAATTTATGAAGATTTTGCGTATATTACACTTAGATATATTTTTATGCAAATTATATCGATATTTGCGATGTTTATATTTGTTAAGAAACCATCAGATTATATTGTTTATGCAATTATTACTGTATGTTCAAATGCAGGAGCTAATATTTTGAATTTTTTTCATATAAGGAAATATGTGAAATTAAAATTGACGAGAAAGCTGAATTTAAAGAGACATCTTAAACCATTAATTTTGTTATTTAGTAATGCAGTTGCTGTTACTATATATGTTAATTCAGATACGACACTTTTGGGATTATTAGATGGTGATGTTTCTACAGGACTATATAGTATAGCTGCAAAAATTTATATGATTATAAAACAATTATTAAATGCAGTTATAATTGTTTCACTTCCTAAATTATCATTGTATATTGGGATAGGTAAAAAAAGGGAATACTTACAGTTATTGAGAAAAATTGTAAATAGTTTAATGTCTATATTATGTCCAGCAATGGTAGGGATATTTATGCTAAGTAAAAATATAATTGTAATTATTTCTGGAAAACAATATGTAAAAGCAACATCTGCGTTACAAATATTGAGCATAGCGTTGTTATTTGCAATATTTGCTTGCTTTTTTACAAACTGCATTTTAATACCATGTAAACAAGATGGGTTATTTTTAAAAGCAACAATATCAGGGGCAATTGTTAATGTGATATTGAATTTTTTATGTATACCTATTTTGAGTTTTAATGGAACAGCAATGACAACTGTTATAGCAGAGTTTATTGTATGCATAATTTCCTATTCATATGTGAAGAAACAATTTAAGATAGGAATAGATACAGAAACAATTTATTCAGTAGTAATAGGATGTATTTTTATCATATTAATATGTAAAGCTATATTACTGATGGTGGAAAATATTTTTGTTAGTACTATTTTATGTTGTGGATTAAGTGTTTGTGTGTATATAGCGAGTTTAATATTATTAAAAAATAAAATTATGTATGAAATATTAGATGAAGTCAAGAAAAGATTAGGTAAGAAAGATGAGTAAGAAGAAAAGGAATGTTGATATAGATGTTCTCAAAGGAATTGGTATAATATCTGTTGTTTTGGGGCATGCTATGAATACGGATAATTTCTCAGCACCAATAATTGAGATGATACGAAGATTTGTGTATACATATCATTTAGCTATTTTCTTTTTTTGTACAGGTTATTTATTGAAAATAACAACATATAAGGATATAATAAAAAGATTTTTAAAACAATATAAAATGTTTATATTAATTTGTTTAAGTTCTTTTTTATTTTTACCATTATGGATTAAAGAAAATATGATAGTAAATTGTAATATAAAAAGTATATGTGTAATTGTAAAAAATGTTTTATTTTTTCGTCAAGATGGATTTTATGTAGGGGCAATGTGGTTTGTGCCATTTATGGCAGTAACGGTATTGATGTATTCTGTTATATATTTGTTATTTTATAATAATTATAGAAATGGATTTTACGTAATAGTTATAATTTTGGGAGTAATAGGTTTACTTATGGTTCCATATAAAGGAATTGGTGGATATTATAAATGGATTGCAATGTTAATGATTCCAATAATGACATTAGGTAAAGTATATAAAAAATATGAAAATCAATTAGATGCTATAAATGTATATATAATAGTTCCCGTAGTAAGTTTAATTTTGGTAATTTTATATTGTGGAAACAATCAAATTGAATTATCTAAAGGATTGATTTATAGTAGAGTAGGATTTTATCCGTTGTCATGCTTAGGAATTTTATTATGTATAGTAATTAAAAATTTAATAATAAAATTTAATGTTTTAGAAAAAATTATATCTAAAATTGGAAACTATAGTATGTTTATAATGGGCTATCATTTTATAATATTTAAGTGTATAGATGTTGTTATATCTAAGATTAATAATGTGTCGATAGAACAATTAAATTTGTTTCCATTTAGTTTTCCACAAATGCGTATAATTTATTTTGTTGGTGGGATTTTTATTCCAGTGATAGCTAGAGAAGCAGTGAAAAAAATAAGTATTGTTATTAGAAAGAGTTCAAATAATGATAAAAATCAAACTCAAAATAATCAAGATGATTTTAACCAAGAGTTAATGAAAATTATACAGGAAGAAGTAGAATATTTTTATAAAAATTGTAGAGAATATGATGAAAAAAGATTGATAGATATAACAATTGCAGAGGATGTATATGAAAAATGTCAGCAATATAAAATGTGTCCAAGTCAAAGAAAAGAAGTGTTCAGAATGGGAGAAAAACTTAATACTTTAAATGGGACTGTGATATTTGCACCATCTATTAAAAATCCAACATTAGTGGTAATTTCAAAAAGGGCTTTGTGTAATAAAGATATAGATGAATTAAGAGGAACGATAGTACATGAATTGACACATGCACATGATTTTTATGATTTTGTAAATCAATTTAAAATTGAAAACCATGAAGAAATGTTTGCGCATCCGTGTTATAAACCATTTTATTATTGGACAGAATTTCATGCACGACAATTAGGATACAAGAGGTTTGTAGAGTATAAATTCGGAAAAGAAATAATGGAAAATCAAACTATTTTATTAAAAAATATAAAGTTAAATTTAAGAAAAAATAGTTTTAAAGGCAAGAAGTATGATATTATGCAAGCAATGGGAAGATATTATGATTTTTGTAGATGGAATATAGGAAGAAAAGAAAATTTTAAAGAGGATATTTTAAGAAACAGTAGCATCAAAGATGAAGAATGGGAAAATTTGCAAGAATTGTATCAATTTTTATGTAAAAATACAGAGTTTAAAATGTTTATTAACAATGTGATTCGATTTAATCAGTTGTTGGATAAAATAGAAGAAAATACGGCCGATTTAAATCAGTTTAATTTAATTAGAAATCGATTCGATTAGTTATAAAGAACTTAAGTTCTCTTAAGAAATTGTAAATTGAAAAATATACGTATAAATAGTGATTAAATTTGGAAAGAAAGAGGGAGTAGGTATGAAGAAATTGCTATTGATTTTTATGTTGATATTAGCTACAGTGACATTTGCAGGTCGCTCTGTGCAGACGTATGCGTATACTGAACAACAAAAACAGGAAGCCAAAGCATGGCTTTCAGCACATGGATATGCTCCAACAAGAGCAGGTGCAGAACAGGCATATCAGGATTATAAGGATGGAAAAATTGATGTTCCAGAAGCGGATGAGCATCTTGGAAGAAATAAAAAGAAAAATACAAGAGAAAATAGTAGTACAGGCAATAATAAGAAAAATATAAACGTCCCCAAAAAAGAAAATGCAACAACAGAAAAAGCTCAGAAGAAAACAGATGTAAGTAAAAAAATAACAAAGTAAAAGATAAAAACAACTACGACAACAGAAGGAAAGAGGACAATAACAGAAACAAAGCAACAAGAGAAGAAAAAAGTAATAAGAAAGCAAAAGGAAAATAAATATTCTACAAAGGGTGTTTTGATTATAGTAGTGGTTGTCGTAATAGCTGGAGTTTTAGTAGTAATGCGTAAGAAAAAATAGAAGTCTCATGGACATTAAGAAATCAGTTTAAAGTGAATAGTTATATTGAATAAAAATACGAAAAAATTTAAAAAATAGGTTCACTTTTTGCAAAAAAGGGATTTTTATATTGTAAAGGGAAGAAAATTCGAATGAATACAACATTAATTATTATGGCAGCCGGAATCGGCTCCAGATTTGGGGAAGGAATCAAACAGTTAGCCCAGATGGGACCAAACGGAGAGATTATCATGGATTATTCTATTCATGATGCAAAAGAAGCGGGATTTAATAAAGTAGTCTTTATTATCCGCAAAGACATTTTCAAGGAGTTTGAAGAGATCATTGGAAACAGGATCAAAGAACAGATCGATGTAGAATATGTATTTCAGGAACTTGATGATCTGCCAGAAGGTTTTGAGGTACCAGAAGGAAGAACAAAACCATGGGGAACAGGTCAGGCAGTCTTATGCTGCAAAGATGTAGTGAAAGAACCATTTGTGATCATCAATGCAGATGATTATTATGGAAAAGAAGCATTTGTGAAACTGCATGATTTCTTAGTATCTGGAGAAGACCTTGGAAGAGAATTTACCATGGGAATGGGCGGATTCATTTTAAAGAACACATTAAGCGACAATGGAACAGTGACCAGAGGAGTCAGCGTTGTTGATGAGAATGGTTTATTAAGCCAGGTACATGAGACAACAGGAATCGAAATGGGAGAAGACGGACAGATCAAATGCGACAGCAAAGAAGTACAAGAATGGATCAGTCCAGAAGATAAAGTATCCATGAACATGTGGGCAGGATATCCAGAATTTTTGGATTTCTTAGCAGAGGATTTCAAAGATTTTCTTGCGAATGTGGAAGAAGGAGATTTAAAGAGCGAATATCTGTTACCGAATATCGTGGACAAGCTTTTGAAAGAAGAAAGAGCGAATGTGAAGGTGCTGGAGACACAGGATCGTTGGTTTGGAGTTACATATAAGGAAGATAAAGAGACTGTGCAGGAAGCTTTTGCGGGATTAATCCGAGATGGAGTTTATGCGGAGAAGCTTTGGGAGTAGAGTTGTAATGTGGCCAATACAATTTGATTTGGGAAAATTGAGTTGTACTGGCTGCTTGTGTTTGTTGGAAGATATTACCTGTGGAGAGTGGTTGAAAGTATGTGCTATTATAAGAATAGAAAGTTTAAGAAATTAGAAGTGGGGAGAAGGATATATGGATTGTGCATTAGCAGAGAAATATAAAAATCTTACACATGAAAAAGAGATTTGTAAAAAATTAAGTTTAAGCTACTATTCAATTCAAATTAAATATAAAAATTTGTTTGAGAGTGAAAATTGTGAAAAAGAATGTTATAGATTTATAGAACAACATTTTAATTGTGGTAAAAAAATGACAGCAATAAGTGATATATTGGGAACAAATGAAGATATTAAAACATTATCTGAAAGCATAAGAAGTGTACATATGGTATCGTTGTATTTATTAGGATATTCTTTATATCAATGTTTTGAAGATGATTTAAATAAATATTTTATGCAATATATAGGAAAATCAGAGAGGGGAGAAGAATATGATTTCCGATATACATGGTTTTTAACAGCTTTATTTCATGATATTACTTCATGTAAGGAAGTAATTACAAAGAATAATGAAACAGAGGGAAAACAAAGTATTGAAAATGTGATAAAGAGTGAAAAAAATATATATGATTATAAATTGCAAAGCGGAAAAAAGTTTATTCCGAAGTTTTCTAAAGATTTTGTTTTAGAATATTTAAAAAAACGAGAAGAAAATGATAGAGTAGATCACGGTATTGTGGCAGGATATAACTTTTTTAATTCGATGTGCACGATATTTGAACAAAGATTAGGAGAAAAAGAAACTATAGTTGAGAAGACAGATAAAGAACGTATGCTTATGTGGGATAAGACTTATATGGATCATTTCGTATTTATAGCAGACGCTATTATATCGCATAACATATGGTTTGATGAGAAAACTGAAAAGATGGTTGGAAAATGGGATTATGAGGAAAATCCATTAAATTTTATATTATGTTTATTGGACACGATAGAGCCTATAAAGAGATTTTGTGAGGAGGAAGGATCAACATTAAAATATAACGAAGTCTTAGAAAATATTTCAGTTATTAAAGATGATGAGAGGAAGATAAAAATATCTTGGACTGATGTGATTAGGAATTGTGAATTAGAAAAATGGGAACGATGGAAAGATAATATAAAAAAATTAGATGAGTGGATGAAAATAGATGTTGAAGAAGGAAATTATTATTTTACTTTAAGATGGTAAGTTTTTAGATTTATAAAGAACTTAAGTGCCTACAGATCTTGTGAAATTATTATTTGAGACAGGATTTATTATTAAAAAATCGGAGGTGTAAATTATGGATGCAAATGAAAAGGAATTGAAAAGCATATTAGTAGAATCAACACCAATACTTTTTTTAGGTGCAGGTTTTTCTATTGACAGTAAGAATGATATGGGAAAGTTACCAAAGGGTGATGGATTACGTAAAGATATTTTTGATATTTTTATAGATGACAGTTTTAATGAGAGTGAAAAGAAAGAGATAAGAGAATATAATCTTCAAGAATTATGTCAGCATATATATGTTTCTATGCAGAAAAAAGATGAATTACAGAAATATATTGTTTCAAGATTTAAGGATTCAAAACCAGCAGGATTTCATTTACTATTAAATAGATATCCATGGAAAAAGATATATACGGTAAATGTGGATGATTTGGTGGAAAATATTTACAAAACCAATGGCATAGAATTAATTGTTCAAAATAAGAAAGATGAAAAAAAGTGTATTGATGACGCTACAGAGTTATTTAAGTTACATGGATGTGTAAATGAATTAGAAGAAGGATTAGTGTTTAGCCAAAGTGAGTATACAAATCTTATCAGTAAGAGAAATTTTAAATTGGATTCACTTACGACAGATATGCTTAAGCAGAATATTATTTTTGTAGGAGCTAGCATGGATGAAAGTGATATTGATTTTTATATTTCAAAATATGAGGATGCAGGATTTCAATTAAGAAAAGGGAAATTGATATTTATAGATCCATTTCCAAATTTAAAGTTAAAAACACGCATAAAAGCTATGGGAGGAATTTTACTTGAATGGACGACAGAACAATTCCTGAAATTTGTATCTAAATTGAATTATAATCCAACTGAGTTAGAGGCTAGTAAAAAAGCTTTAAATTATGCAGGTTTTTATCTTTATAGAGATATTCTTGCTATGAATAATAGAGAGGTTTATGAGAGTAAACTATATGAAGGATATGCATGTAAATGGGATGATGTAATAGATGATTGGGTATTCGAAACAGAGAGTATTAAAAAACTTGAATATTTATGTAAAAGTATAATTATTGAACCTGGAAAATCCTATTGTATTTCGATTTTTGGAAATAGATTTACAGGAAAAGATTGTGCGTTAAAATATGTAGGTGCTTTTTTATATAAAAGTGGTTATACAGTTATTGAATTCAAGGGGAGATTTTTTGATATTAGGGCATTAAAGAGATATATTGAAAGTTGTCCACAAGAGAAAATAGGACTTCTAGTTGAGGATGCACCATTTTTATATAGAATGATAGAAACTATATTGCAGATGAACTGGGGAGAAAAATCATTGCTTATTATTACAACATCAAGAACCTATTATCATTTTAAAAAACGATATTATTTAGAAGGAAATCCCTATTATGAAATTGAATTAACAGATAAAATAAATAATGAAAATGCCAAAATTATTTATAATAAATTAAAACAAAAAGGATACACGGGAGCATTACCAAGAGAAGAAAAAAAAGCAATTACAGAAATACAAAAAAAAGATTCATTTGTTAATCTGTTTTCTGATTTGACATATGGGAAAGGGTTTAGGAAACGATTAAATAATGCTACAGAAAATATTGTGGATGGAGATAGTAATATTTTTAATCTATATCTTGATTTGGTTATTTTTGATAGAGCTGATTTGGGGTATTTTCCTAGCGAATTGTTTATTCAACAGTATGATATAGATCTTTCTGTTTTTTTCAATAGAAACTATAAAGATATAAATTCTGATCAGAAAAACATAATTGATTTTTTAAGAATTGATGAGAATGGATTAGTGTTAAAAAATAGATTATTTGTAGATATGTTATGGAAAAGAATATCAAAAAAACAAATTCTTGATGAATTGTTTGTATTATTATCTAATATATCATCTTACGTTTCGGAGAATGCCAATACATATTGGAGAATTATTTTTGAAAGCTTATTAAAAGAAGATGCGTTGTCAAAGAAATTCCAAATTAAGAAATCTGATATTCTTAAATTATATTATAAATTAAAGGATTATTACTCAGAAATAAGTTATTATTGGCTTCAGCTTGGAATTGCAGAACAAAGTCAAAAGGAATATTCAAAGGCGCTAAATCATTTATTAATGGCACAAAAAATAAAACCAAGAGCTTATCAAATACATCATGCAATTGCACGTAATTATTTGAAGCATGCTAATGAGGAAAAAAACATAGATATTGCATTAGAATTATTTTCTATGGGTGAAAAAAGAATGTTGGAGTTAATTAATTCAAGGGAGGATTATAAGACAAAGGCAAGAAATTTTTCTATTCATTGTTTTGTACATGAAAAAATTAGATTTTATAATAAGCATCCAGAATTGATTGATAAAAGAGAATGCAAGAAAATGAAAGTATATATAGACATGATTATAAATGAGAAGGATTCTTTTGTGTACCAATTAATTAAAGAATATATGTGTTTATTGGAAAAGAATGATTTATTGAATATTATTTCATTTAAGCCGAATGATTTATATTTTATAACTTTAAGTGATAAAAGTAAAAATCAGGTGCATATTGATAATTATGATATTCTTGTTGATAGTTATTAACCGCGTAGGTTGCTTAGAGTAGTAACCACTTTATTTTAGGGTGAATTTTCAATCCACAAAAATCCTGTCATAATGATTGCTAGATGCTAGTGTTTTACTTCCATCGTTTGCTAGATGAATGAAAATGCTAGTACTTTACTACAATTATGGAGGAGTACAATGAGAGCAAAAAGACGTACCGAACAGGAATAGTATGAGATCATCATGGAATGCAGACAGAGCGGACTTTCTGATCACCAGTGGTGTCTGGAACATGACATCAATCCAGGAACTTTTTATAACTGGGTCCGCCGTTTTCGCAAGCAGGCTTGTGAATTTCCAGAACCAGCAGGAAAAGACAGGTTTCAGGCGATCCATCAGGAAATTGTAAAAATGGAGATCATTCCAGATCAGTCAACCGATTACGCGTTTACGACAGTACAGAAAACTTTTGTAGGATTGATCCGAGATGGGGTTTATGAGGCGAAGCTTTGGGAGTAGAGTAGGATATGGCCGATGCAATTTGATTTTGAAGAAATGTAATGCTATCTATTGGCTATACGGGCATATCTCCTAAAGTAGGGGAATAAAAGTAAAGGTGTTTTTTTTTGATAATTGAAAATATAATGGAGTAAGATGTGATTAGGTTAGTATATTTGAGTTCAGTACATAGAAAATTGGTTAGGGAAATAAAAAGAGAAGAATTAGAAGAAAAACAGGATGTACAAGCATTAATTCTTGACATTTTTAAGAATTCAGGTTATAAGAACGCAACGAAAAAAGAAAAGCTATTAATATTTGATAAAGACGGTACTAAAAAATTAAGATCAATAGATGATATAGTTGATGAAAACATAACTATTTGTTATTCAGATGTAATACTTCCTCAAAGTGCCGTAGATATTGCACGAGAAGATGGAATTAGATATTACTTTCAGACTTCAGAAAGATGTCATAAATTTAATCCTCATATACATGCGGAATATCAAGGAGAAGATGTATCTATTTATTTGAAAGATTTAAGAATAGAGGGCAAGATAAAAAGTAGGACTAAATTAAAAGAAATAAAAAGATATGTGATAAGACATAGAGAGGAATTATTAAATAAATGGTATCAATATCATGAAAACTAAGTATATGTAGTTTTAAGAATGGTGGAAAAGATAAACAAAAGAGACTTTTTTATAATTACCTTTACTTTGAAAGATAATAAGCATGAGGCAGAAGAACAGATAATAGAAATCTTGAATGATTATAAATAATTATGACCACATTGGTACTTGGTTCCAATAGGTATTATTAAGTGCCCGCAGACCTTATGAAATCAGATAGAAAAAGTAAAAATCTGACAATTTTAATCAACGAATTAAATAATGATTTTGCATATAGAATAAAAACAATACTTGACTTTTATTAGATTAAATTGTAATATGAATTATAGATAAAGAATATTATAAAAGTAGATGATATAAGTTATTTATCAGTTAACCGAGGAACAACTCTTGGTTTCTCTGCTGCGGAGAGTTTAAATATGAGCAGAATTAAAGTTAGTTGTGTGAAGAGGCTCTGAAGAAATTCAGAGTTTTTTTATTTACAGGAGAGTATTAGAGTGTATAAACCGGAAGATTTAAAAAATCTTACTATAAAACCAAGAATAAATGATATAGATTTAGATGTATTACAAAGATATTATGAATTATTTTTAAATCCATTTATATATGAATATAATGTAGAAGATCAGAGAAGAAACATTAATGTAAGTTTAAGGTTTGATAAGGAAAATTTCTGCCATTTGTTAGGAATAGAATCTATAGCGAAATATGCAGTTCCATTAAAAGAATTACACAATTATAAGGGAAACGATGGCTGGAATTATATAAAGAAAACAAATTTAAGATTTAAGGATTTAAAAAAATTAAATAAGAAATCATTTAAAAATATAAAGGCAAAATTTGTATATTTCTATTTGTTGCCATATATTATTGAAAAGCCGATAGCAGTTCAATTTCAAAATGAAAATGTAAATCCGCCAACAAAAATAGATTGTGATATATTATTTTACACGAAAAATGAAAACGCAATTATTCATTTAGGAATAAAAAAAGACAAGGAACTTGGATATTATATTCCTAAAACATTTTTTATTGAAAAAGTAAAAGAAGATGGTGTTGATATATACATAGAGAATCAGAAGAAAATTAATGTATCTAAACGGGATAGAATAATATTGATTTAAATTAATAGGGTGTGCTTAAAAGAGAAGGCCAAGGCATCAAGACTTCTTACCAGTGCTGTCGAAGGTGGATATATTAAAGTAATGGACCCAGATACAGCACCAAGATATAAAAAGTACATTCCATATTGGGCATAATTTAAGTTTCGCTAAGTTTCACTTATATAAGTATGTGAAAGAACTTTAATAGAAAAATATGAAAAAAAGGCACTGAAAACGTAAACGGTAAATCTCTGTTATCTATAAATATGCCTAATGTGGCATATCCAATAGAAGGTGCAGATTTTTTTGAGGAAGAAGAGGTTAATGCATACAAAAAGATTTATAAATATTATCCGACTACGTTCGAAACTTCAATAGCCTTATAAACTATGTAAAACTTAAGTGACCTGAGACCTTATGAAGTCAGATAGCAAAAGTAAAAATCTGACAATTTCCTGCGAGCAAACATCTAAGAATTAAATAAGCATTTAATACATAGAACTAAAAAAGCAGCAGATGAGTATATACGTTATACTGATCTGCTGCTTTTTGGTATAATAAATAAAAAAAGGAATAAAAAATTCCAAAAACAAAAAAAGTTGATAAATTTTTTATAATATAATAAAATAAAAGATAAGATGAGGCATATTTATGGAGGAAAAATTATGAGTCAAACAATTGTACGATTGCAAGAGTTAGAAATAAAAAATATAAAAAATGTAGAATATGGAAAAGTTGAAATGCCGAATAGTTATCAGCAAAAAAGAACATATGATAATTCAGAAATATTAGGGTTATATGGTCAAAATGGATCTGGAAAAACGGCTATTATTGATGCAATGTATTTTTTACAGCAGATTATGATAGGAGAAAGTATAGAAGAACAGATAAATGAATATATAAATATGAAAAAAGATTATGCAGAATTAAGAGCATCATTTATGATTTTTGAACAAGAAATTCTATATGATGTGGACTATGATATTTGTATTAATCGGAAAGAAGACAATTCTATTTTTATAAAATCAGAAAAATTAAGTTGTTCTAAAATTACTAATGAAAGCAAAAAAAATAAAAGAGTTTTTATGGAATTTCAAAGAGAGAGCGGAGATACTATTTTCACGCCACGCACGAGATTAAATGAGTTATTAAGCGAAATTAAAGGAGATAAAACAGATTTAATAGTAGCAAAAAAAATGGCAGAGAAGTCAAATAGTTCTTATATTTTTGGTGCAAACAGTAGGGAAATATTTTTAAAAGATTATCAAGGAAAGTTTCAACAATATTCATTTATTATAAAGAAATTATTTGAATTTGCAGTAAAAGATTTATTTGTGATTCGTAATGCACATTCAGGTGTTATTACAGCTAATATAATTTTGCCAATGGCTTTTAGAATTGATAACGGGAATAGCGGGGCAAAAGGTGATTTGGCAGTATCTTTGGCAGAACCGACGGTATTAGATAAAGAAGACTTGGAAATGTTGAGGCATATTATTAAAGAAATAAATATCGTTTTATATACAATTATACCGGGATTAAATATAAGTATTAAAGAATATGGCAGCCAGTTAATGGACAATGGAGAAGAGGGATATAAAGTTGAACTTATGTCATCTAGAGATGGAATGCCAGCTTTTCCGATTAGAATGGAATCAGAAGGAATTATAAAAATAATTTCAATTTTAAATGCATTAATTAGAGCATTTGGAAATTCGTCTATTTGCTTGGCTATAGATGAATTAGATGCAGGAATATTTGAGTATGTATTGGGGGAATTATTAAAGATATTTGGAGAAAGTGCGAAAGGGCAATTGATTTTTACTTCACATAATCTTAGAGCATTAGAAATGTTAGATAAAGAAAGTATTATGTTTTCAACGACTAATTCCAAAAATGAATATATCCATATGAAAAATATAAAAAAATCTAATAATCTTAGAGATGTTTATTTAAGAAGTATAACATTAGGGGGACAAAAAGAGGAAATATACAAAGAAACTAGTAGCTTGAAAATAGCTAGGGCATTTCGAAAAGCAGGTAGGGGTGTAAAATGCAATGAGTGAGAAAAAAGTAATATTATTAATAGTAGAAGGACCGAGTGATAAGGCAGCATTAGGCACTATTATGGAAGAATATTTTAATAGTGAATACATTAAGTTTTTAGTAGTTCATGGAGATATTACAGTTAAAGATTCTGTAACCAATAAATTTGTGACTATGACAGATATTATAAGTGTAATAGATAAGCAAGTTCAATTAAAATTAGAAGAATTAAAATCTCAATATGGTTATAATAAAGAAGATTATATTAAAATTATTCATATAGTTGATATGGATGGAGCTTGTATATCAGATGATAAAGTAGTAGAGAAAGAGAATGAAGAAAATGAATCAAAAGTTTTATATTTTACAGATCATATAGAGGCTCAAAATGTAGAAGGTATACGCAAAAGAAATGCTCGAAAAGCAGAAGTTTTGTATAAATTAAGAACTACAAAGGTCATAGGAAAAATACCATATCATATTTATTATAATTCTTGCAATTTAGAACATGTGTTATATAATGAATTAAAAGATTTTACGGATGATCAGAAAATGGAAATGGCTGATGATTTTGCGGAAAAATATGAGGGAAAAATAAATGAATTTATTGAATTTATTTCTGATAAGCCTATTGCAGTAGAAGGATCGTATAAAGATACATGGAAGTATATAGAAAGAGGATTGAATTCTTTGAATCGACATAGTAATATGCATAAGATATTTGAATTGACGTAATATTTAGAATTAAGAGGTAACTATAATGGAAAAAATACAAGAAAAAGACGATGTTATTTCAACTACAATTCGTGTGTATCGTAAAGATATGGAGAAATTTAGGAATTATGTTAGCAATACAGCAGGTATAACGCAAAAAGAATGTTTTGGAGAATTAGTACAAATTTTGGACAAAACAAGAGGAGAGAATCAGCAAGGAGATTTGATGACGTTTTGGACATCAGTAAGAAATGAATTTAATCCAGAACGGAGCAAAGAGTCAAGAGTTTTTTCAATAACAGGAAAACGGTTGACGTGGATATCAGCAAATAATCAGATTATTTGCGATGAAAATAATAGATATACACTGGTAAATCAACAAACATATAAAAAAATAGATATTGATTGTAAATTAAATCGGTGGAATAATGCTATAAATATGCAATTTGATGTTAACTTAGATATAGAAAAGTGGATAAGAGAACATTTGAATGTAGATTATAATTTTCAGATTAATGTATATAAAGATGTAGTTAGAGATAAATTTTTAATATATGATTATATGGAACTAACGAAAAGTAATTGGGAAAATACAGAACGAAAACAATTAGTTGCTCATCGATTTTTTTATATAAATAATAAAGAGGAGATAGAAAAAAGATTGCAAGAGGATTTTTATGTATTAATTGGAGAAAATGAAAAGAAAATAATATCTGAATCGTTAGAAATAAAAACAATATTACCTAATAATTTGGAAGATGAATTAAAAAAATATTATGAAATATAAAAAATAAAAAGTAGATTCTATTAATTTTAAAATTATTAACAGAATCTACTTATTTTTTTACAATATGAAATGTAATTTAATTTATATATGAAAAAAACTAAAAAGTGAGAAAAATTTATATATGTAAGTAACAAGATGAAAGAATATATGAAATATTACAAATTAGAATTAAAATGTGAAAAAATGTATTTGGAACAGTGAAATATATTGCAAAATGTATTACAAAATGCCAAAATTTAATTAATACATTAATACTTGACAATTATAATGAATGAAATTACAATGCATGTATAAATCGAAAATGAAAGCATTTACGTGAGATAGAGAAAGAGAAAAGACAAAATGAAAAGGGGGATATTAAGCTATGCTTACGATAGAAAACTTAATCGCAGTGATATCACTGTGTGCCACATTTTATAGTCTTGGTTATAATCGTGGAAAGCATGATGCCAAGACAGAAAAATAACCACCCAAACCTGAGAAGTTAAGCGGTTATTTTTAATCAATAACATAATCAGGTGAACCGTCATAGGTAGCACCTTTTCTAATACTAGATTATCATTACTGATTTTGCTTGCCAAGAATAAGATTAGTAACCGCTTTATTTTATGACCACATTGATGTCAGGCATCAATGCCATAGCAGAACGGATTAGAAGAATCAGAAATTAAATACGACCAAACACAAACACCCTCATTCAGAAATTGGTACTACAAATTGCACAAAAACAATAACAAAGACATATTTATTACAGAAAATTTTGCTAACACCAGAGGGAAAATGCAAATGAAATGTTGTAATTTCCTAGAAAATAATGCTGCATATTGATTCTCCGAAATTAATTTGATAAAATATAAAGCATAAATACAGGATACATAATACAACACGATATAAAGAGGAGAATAACAATGCATTTATTAGGAACGATTGCAATGATCTTAGTGTTAAGCTTAATGATAGCAGGGCTTTTAAAATTAAATTACAAAGATTTATGGGTATCAGAAGATAAGACATCCAGAGAGCCAGAGGCAAGAAGATTAAGAAGTTGTTAAGTATAAGATCAATAAGATAAAAGAGCAGGTACGAAACAGAGTACCTGCTCTTTTTGGCCTTACAATAAGAAAGAACTGCTGATTCCGCCATCTACAACAAGGTCGATTCCACTAATGAATCGTGCGGCATCAGAGCAAAGGAAAGCAGCTGCCATTCCAAGGTCTTTTTCTTTTGCGAAACCACGAAGAGGTGTGCGATTTTGGATTTCTTCTAATCGTTCTGGTGTTTTTAAGTTTGTTTTTGCGAGCATATCTGTGTATACGAATCCAGGATTTAAGCTGTTGACACGGATGCCATATGGACCAAGATCGCGAGAAAGGCTTCTTGTAAGACCTTTTACGCCGCTTTTACATAAAGTATAGGCCTGAATATCATGCATTCCGAGGATTGAAGCAAGGGAAGAGATAAAGAGAATGCAGCCGGATTTTCGTTTCTTCATATTCGCAGCAACAGCCTGTGAGAATAAAAATGGTGCTTTAGCCTGAGTGGCGATGATGGTATCTAATTCTTCTTCGGTAAAGTCAAAATAATCTTTTTTGTTATTGATTCCAGCATTGTTAACCAAAATGTCGATAGGTGTAGTTTCTTCGATTTTGGAAATGAGTTCGTCATAGTGTGCGGTATCTGTGACGTCAAATACGTAATAAGAGCAACGTTCCCCGAGTTTTTTGGCGGCTTCTTTTAATTTTTCTTCTCGACGTCCAAGAATAATAACGTTAGCATCCGCATCCAGAAGTTCACTTGCAATGGCAAACCCGATCCCGGTAGCTCCTCCAGTGACGATGGCAGTTTTCCCTTTTAAGGAGATTTCTTTTTTCATAATGCTTTCCTTTCGTGAAAATGTTAAAAAACAACAAAAAATATTTAAAATAAAGAAAAAATCTTTATAACAAAGATTATAATACAAATAACAAAAATGTCCATATGAAAATACAATAAAATAAGAAAGTATTTAAGGAAAGGATAGCCAGAAGATATTGACATTATAGAGAATAATATTTATAATAAAAGGTATATGTGAAGACAAATATATGGAATGCTTTACACAGGATATAACAAGTATACAGGTAACAAAACAGGTCAGATGACTGAAGGGGAGATTTATGGATACTACATTAATAATTATGGCAGCCGGAATCGGATCAAGATACGGTGCAGGAATCAAACAGCTTGCGAAGATGGGACCGAATGGTGAGATCATTATGGATTATTCAATTCGTGATGCGAAAGAAGCTGGATTTAATAAGGTTGTATTTATTATCCGTAAGGACATCTTTGAAGAATTTGAAGAGATAATCGGCAACCGAATTAAAGATCAGATTGATGTAGAATATGTATTTCAGGAATTAGATGACCTTCCAGAAGGATTTGAAGTACCAGAAGGACGTACAAAGCCTTGGGGAACAGGACAGGCTGTTCTTTGCTGCAAGGATATCGTCAAGGAACCATTTGTGATCATCAACGCAGATGATTACTATGGAAAGGAAGCTTTTGTGAAGCTTCATGATTTCTTAGTATCTGGAGAAGATCTTGGAAGAGAATTCACAATGGGAATGGCTGGATTTATCCTGAAGAATACATTAAGTGACAATGGAACTGTCACACGAGGAGTTAGTGTTGTAGATGAGAATGGATTATTAAGCCAGGTTCATGAGACAACAGGAATTATGATGGGGGAAGATGGTAAGATCAAGTGTGATCTTCCAAATGTTCAGGAATGGATCAGTCCAGAGGATAAGGTTTCTATGAATATGTGGGCCGCATATCCAGAATTTTTAGAGTTCCTTGCAGAAGACTTCAAGACTTTCTTAAGTGAAGTAGAAGAAGGAGATCTGAAGAAAGAATATTTATTACCAAACATCGTAGATAAATTATTGAAAGAAGGACGTGCAAACGTCAAAGTATTAGAGACACAGGATCGATGGTTCGGTGTAACTTATCAGGAAGATAAGGAAGCTGTACAGAAAGCATTTGCCGGATTGATCAAAGAAGGTGTCTACCCAGCGAATTTATGGGGCTAAGATACATGGCATAATTTAGGGGCAGTCAGTGTTGAACTGGCTGCCTGTTTTATTTCAGAGGAAGTTTTGGTGAGGTCCGCTTTGAAATAGAATAAGGAGGATCAAAATGAAATATAGCAAAACAATTGCGGGAATTACGATAGAGATCTGTGAAAAAGCAATAGGAGAAGATCTTGTTTTAACTCTAAGCGGTGGTGAGAAACCGCATATTGGCTGTGTTGTTCAGGCAGTTCCACGCCCTTCGTTGAGTGGTGACGGAACGATCAGTGTCACTTCATCTGTGATCAACCTGACAGGTCACAAAGACGAATTTCTATGCCGCAGACTGGCTGAGAATCGATGCAGGGAAACAGGAAAAGTAGTGGTATGCACAGGCGGGGTGCACATGGATCATATAACGGGAGAACAGATCGAAGAATTATTAAAGAATATCGATCGTATGATGACAGAATAAGATCATAGAAGATGATCAGAAAGCAGGTGATTTTTTGAAATTTATTCATATTGCGGATGTTCATTGGGGAGCCAGACCAGAGAGAGAGCAGACATTTGGAAGGATCAGAGAACAAGAGATCAAAGAGACATTTCAAAGAGTCATTGATCATGCGAATAAGCAACAGGTAGATCTGTTATTGATCGCAGGGGATCTGTTTGATCAGCCGCCAACGCAGCAAGAGTTGAGAGAAGTGGATTATCTGTTGTCCAGATTGAATCATACAAGAACGGTTTTGATCGCAGGGAATCACGATCATCTGGAACCGCATGATGTATTTTCCCAGTATAAATGGAATTCGGAAGTTTACCTTCTGGATGGAAAACAAAGAGATCATATTTCTTTTGAAGATCTTGAAACGACTATTTATGGCTTTAGTTATTGGAAGAATCAGATCACGAAACCATTGTATGATCGCATGAAACCAGATGAGAGCGAAAGCAGTGATTTTTCAATCCTGCTGGCACATGGAGGGGATGAAAGTCATATCCCGATTCAGAGAGAGACGTTAAAATGGTCTGGATTCGACTATATCGCTCTTGGACATATCCATAAACCAGAGATCATTTTCGAAGATCTGATGGCATATGCAGGATCGCTGGAACCATTGGATCACACAGAGACGGGATACCATGGGCTGATCGAAGGGGAGATCAGCGAAGAAAAGAAACAGATAACCTTCGTTCCCTTTGCAAAAAGAATGTATACACAAGTGGAAGTCATGATATCTGATGAGATGTCAGCGTTAGAGATCATAGATCGGGTGGAAACGGAACTTTCATATCGTGGAAGAGAGAATATATACGAGATTGTACTGACAGGAAGTATTGATCCACAGATCCATCTGGACTTTTATGAGATCACGAGCAAGTATATGGTCACAGATATCATTTATGAAACGAAGAATCAATGGGAATACGAACAGCTATCAGAGGAAGATGATTTTATCATCCAGAAGGTCGCAGATATTTTAAAAGATGAACCAGAGGCTTTGCGTTATGCGATGGAAGCTTTAACATATGCCAGGGAGAAGTAAAAGATGAAGATTGAGGAGATCAATATTGATGGATTTGGAAAATTTCATAAATATCATTGCCAGACATCTGGGAAGTTAGAAGTTTTCTATGGCAAGAATGAATCTGGCAAGACAACACTTCGTAAGTTTATGATCGCAATGCTGTTTGGGCTGGAGAAATCAAGAGGACTCGCTGCAAGATATGATGATTTCACCAGATATCAGCCAGTAAATGGCGGCATTTATGGTGGCTCCATGGTCTTTGAAAAGGACGGGATCAGATATAAGATCATGCGAAACTTCGGTCAAGGGCAGACAGAGTATCGCATATTTGATGCAGATACGATGAAGGAACTTAAGGGGAAGGAATACTTATTCGAATCCGATCAACAGGCATTTGAGAATACGGTTTCGATGACACAGGCAGAGATTCGTACAGGCAGAGAGATGAAGGAAGTTTTGCAAAATTCCATGGCGAATCTGCGAAGCAGCAAGGATGCCGCGATCGACCTTCGAAAAGCGATCGATCATTTGAAAGCCAGACGAAGACAAATGCGAAAAGATCCTGTGTTTACGCAGATTGACAACTTGCGAAAACAGCAGGGGTCATGGCAGTATGATGCACAAGCGTTGAATGAATATGAACAGGAAGAGAGAGAGATTCGGAAACGTTTAAGACAAAAGAGAAAGTTGACGCTGCTTCAGAAGATTTTGCTGTGGTTTCGAAAGTTATTTGGTGGGGAAGATGAAGAACGAATTCGCAAAATAGAACTAAGACATCGCTTAGAGATCATAGAGATTGAGAAAGCACAGCTTATGCAGCAAAAGGAAGAGGCAGATAAGAAAAAGCAGGAATACGAGATTTTGCTGGGGCAGAAAAGGAAGAAAGAACTTGAGATTCACGAGATAGAACTTGCAATGAAAGCGATCGAGGAAGCTGCAAGCCAGGTACAAAAGACTTTTGGACAGGAACTAAATGAGAAGATCTCAGAGATTTTTTGTGATATGACGAATGGAAAATATACGCAGGCAGTCATGGATGAGAATCTTTCGATGATGGTTTATGATGGATTTGATCATGTCGATATGAAGTATTTAAGCAATGCCACGGTAGAACAATTATACTTTGCGCTACGTCTTGCATCGGCTGATCTTTTATATGAAAATGATGCATTTCCGTTGTTTTTAGACGATGTGTTCGGTAATTATGATGACGAAAGACTGGCACAGACGATGCAGTATTTGAGTCACCATACAGACCGTCAGATCTTTTTATTTACGGGCAGGAAAGAAATACTTCGTTTATTGGATGAGAAAGAAATTTTATATCATCTTATTTCTTTATAGCTTTTTCTGTGCTAAGATAATGAGAGATAAAGTAACAAAGGAGATCAAAATATATGGCAAAGAAGATGACCATGGCAGACATCGCGAATTTATCAGGAGTTGGAAAAAGCACAGTATCTCGTTATTTTAATGGGGGATATGTAAAGGATGAGACGAGAGCGAAGATTCAGAAGGTCATTGAAGAATACAACTATACACCGAATGCATTTGCAAGATTGAATGCGAAACAAAGCAACGTGATCGGTGTAGTTGTGCCGACATTAAATTCTAAGATCACAAGCCGTGTGATCACAAGTATCGATCGGTATTTAAGAGAAAAGGGGTATACAACCCTTATTCAGAACTCAGACCACGATATTGATCAGGAATTACAGAATATCCAGCGCCTGATCCAGTTAAATGTGGATGGGATCTTGATCAGTTCCATAGCGATCACAAAGGACCACAAAGAGCTGTTAAAGAAAGCGGGAATTCCAGTGGTTGTTTTAACACAGGATTATGAAGATGGAATTTCCATTATTTATGATGATTATCATGCAGGGAAAACGATCGGAGAGTATATCGGGAAGAAAGGACATCAAAAGGTTGGATATATTGGTGTCTATGAGACAGACCAGGCAGTTGGGATCGAGCGTAGAAATGGCGTGTTAGATGGATTGAAAGAATATGGGATCACACCGGTGACAGGGAAGAGTGATTATAGTTTTATTGGTGGACAGACGGTTACAAGAGAATTACTTGAGAGGGAATCAGATTTAGATGCGATCATCTGTGCAACAGACCGGCTTGCGTTTGGTGCATATAAGATTTTACACGAACATAAGAAGAGGATTCCAGAAGAAGTGTCTGTGGCAGCGTTTGGAGGATATGATGAAAGTACCCTCCTGACGCCAGAGCTTACAACGCTAAAGTTTGATTCCTATGGAATGGGATACCTTGGAGCGGAAACGATCCTTAAGATGATCACAGGAGAACCAGTATCCAAGAAACAGATTGTGGGATATGAATTTATTGAAGGCGGAAGTGTCAGATCATAAATTCTTCATATGTGCTTATAATATCGCCCTCCTTCCGTATTATTCGGAACGGAGGGCTTTGCCGTTTACCTGTTGCTTTGTTAAGTCGTCTCATATAAAACACAAATAAAAGTAATAAAATAAAAAATGTGGTATCGATTCCATAAATACTATTGACAAATAGAAGAGAAAGTTATAAGATACAGATATGGAACCGATACCATAATAAGTTTCACAATAAAAAAGGAGAGAAGATATGGATTACGCAAAAATCGCCAGCCAGGTCATCGAGCATGTTGGTGGCAAACAAAACATTAAGTCAGTTCAGCATTGTGCAACAAGACTTCGTTTACAGTTAAAAGACAACGATCTTCGCAATGAAGATGCAGTCAGCGACATTGAAGGAGTTAAGGGAGTGTTCTTAACACAGTCACAGTTCCAGATCATTTTCGGATCAGGACTTGTAAACTTAGTGTGCGACGAAGTACAGAAGCAGTTAGGAATCTCAGTCGATACACCAGCAGATGTTGAGAAAGAAGAGAAGAAAGGAAATGTTCTTCAGAGATTAGTAAAGTTATTAAGTGATATTTTCGTACCGATCATTCCAGCCATCGTAGCAGGTGGTCTGTTAATGGGAGTGAACAATATCCTGACAGCAGCGATGTTTAGTGGCAAGTCCGTCATTGATCTGTACCCACAGTTTAAGGGTCTGGCAACAGCGATCAACATGTTTGCAAGTGCTCCATTTGCATTTTTGCCAGTATTGATCGGATTTAGTGCAACGAAGAAGTTTGGCGGGAATCCATATCTTGGAGCAGCCATGGGTATGATCATGGTTCATCCAGATCTGTTAAGTGCATACAGCATCGGTATCGCCAAAGCGCCAGTATGGGATATCTTTGGATTTAAGATCCAGGCGATCGGATATCAGGGAACTGTACTTCCAGTATTAGCAGTTGCATTTATTTTAGCAACGATCGAGAAGAAGTTACATAAAGTAACACCAACATGGTTAGATAACCTGACAACACCATTGATTTCTATCATGGTAACATCATTTTTAACATTCATCTGCGTAGGACCAGTGTTAAGAGAAGCAGGTAACTTATTAGCAGATGGAATCACATGGGTATATAACACACTTGGATTTGTCGGTGGAGGATTATTCGGACTTGCATATGCACCGATCTGTCTAACAGGAATGCATCACAGCTTTATCGCGATCGAGACACAGCTGATCGCAGCCAAAGCAACAACAGGTGGAAGTTTTATCTTCACAACAGCAAGTATGAACAACGTAGCACAGGGAGCAGCCGTATTAGCAGTTTTATTCTTAACAAAGAATGAGAAGATGAAATCAATCTGTTCTGCATCAGGTGTTTCTGCATTACTTGGAATCACAGAACCAGCAATGTTCGGTGTAACACTGAAATTAAAATATCCATTCTACGCTGCCATCATCGGTTCAGCCGTAGGTAATGCATATTGTGCAGCAACAGGAGTTTTGGCACAGGCATTAGGAGCAGCAGGACTTCCGGGATTCCTGTCCATGCTTCCAAAAGATTACTTAAACTTCGTGATCGGACTGCTCTTATCCATGGGAGTATCCGCAGTTTTAACTGCAGTCTTCTGGAAGAAGTTTAACGTCGAAGGAGAAGATCACAAAGCAGAGACTCCGGTTAAAGAAGAAGTAAAAGAAATCGAAGTACAGGAACCAGCAGATACAACAGAAGAAACAAATGAATTATATGCACCAATGAAAGGTGAAGTTTTAGATGTAGCAAAGTCCGCAGACCCAGCATTTGCAAGTAAGGCAATGGGAGAAGGTGTAGCGATCAACCCAATCGAAGGCATCGTATATGCACCAGCCGATGGAACGATCAGTCTGATCTTCCCTACAAAACATGCAATGGGGATCACATTAAACTCAGGAGTAGAACTTCTGATCCATGCAGGAATCGATACAGTTAAGATGAATGGCGAAGGTTTTGAGACTTTCGTAGAAACAGGAGCCAAAGTAAAGAAAGGTGATAAATTATTATCTTTTGACATGGATCTTGTGAAAGAAAAAGGATACAAGACACAGACGATGTTCTTAGTTGCAGATGCGAAAGGAAAAGAAGTCGAAGTGGTTGAAGCAGCGGATGCAGATAATAATACGAAGATCATGAATTTAAAATAATCATTATTCGAAGAAGGAAAGGAAACCAGGGCAGATGTTTGAAAAATACAAGAAAGTCTATAAGGCAGATTATGAAAAATGGTATAAAGAAAATGAAGCTTACAGAGAACGTGTGGCAGCAGATCAAGACCGATTAAAATTTCATTTAATGCCAAAGACAGGATGGTTAAATGATCCAAATGGTTTATGCCAGTTTAACGGGACATACCATATTTACTACCAGTACACTCCATTTGAACCAACTGGTGAGTTAAAGACATGGGGACATTATACGACAAAAGATTTTATTCATTATGAAGATTTTGGACCAGTCGTATTCCCAGATGAAGACATTGATGCCCATGGTGTCTATTCCGGCTCTGCATTTATTGAAGATGATACGATCCACTATTTCTACACAGGAAATTTAAAATATTTTGACAGAGATGATTATGACTATATCAACAGTGGACGTGGAAGTAATACGATCACATTTACAAGTAAAGACGGCTATGAGTTTACCAAAAAGGAATTATTAATGACAACCGACGATTATCCGGCTGACATGAGCAACCATGTGCGTGATCCAAAAATCTTTAAGAAAAATGAGAAATATTACATGGTTCTTGGAGCAAGGGATGTCGAAGGTGTGGGTATGATCCTTCTGTATGAATCTACAGATCTTAAGAACTGGACATACAAGAACCGCATCACAACTCCACAGAAGTTTGGTTATATGTGGGAATGTCCGGATCTGTTTGAAATGGACGGACAGTTATACATCATCTGCTGCCCACAGGGAGTAGAAACACAAGGCATTGATTACGAAAATGTTCATCAGGTCACAGCAATGAAATTAGACTATGATTTTGATACCGATGAATATGAGATCACAGATATCAAACTTTTTGACCGTGGGTTTGATTTCTATGCCCCACAAACTTTTGAGGATGAAAGTGGAAGAAGAATTCTGATCGGATGGATGGGAATCCCAGACGCAGACTATACGAATCCAACCGAAGAAGCAGGATGGCAGCATGCACTGACGATCCCAAGAGAATTATCCGTAAGAGACGGAAAACTGATTCAGGAACCGATCGAAGAATTAAAACAACTTCGAAGCGAGGACAAAGCAGTTTGTACATTTTGTTATGGACAGACGATCATCATGCAAAATGCAATCTATGAAGCTGTTGTAGATTTTAAACGATGCAGAGAAATGGTAATGACACTGCGCGAAGGAATCACTCTTTCCTATAAAGACAATATCCTGACCTTAAATCTTGGGGTCTATGGAAGTGGAAGATCAACAAGAAAGGTCAGATTAGAAAAATTAGAGCATCTTCAGATTTTTGCGGATACTTCATCCTTAGAAATCTTTGTGAATCATGGAGAAGAAGTTTTTACAACAAGAATCTACAATCATTATGGAAGACTACTGATTAATGGAGAATGTTCTGGTATAATGACTGTATATCCATTAAAATCATTCGAAATTGAAGGAGGAAGACATGAAGAATAAATTATGTGGGATTGGAGAAGCATTGATCGATTTTATTCCTGAGGTTAAGGGACAGAGATTAAAAGATGTACCTTCATTTAAAAGAGTCGCAGGAGGAGCACCTGCCAATGTAGTCGGGGCAGTTACGAAGCTTGGAATTCCATCCAAATTTTTAACGAAGCTTGGAGATGATCCATTTGGAGATTATATCGTGGAAGTATTAGATGAAGCAGGAATCGACACTTCTAATATCGCAAGAGACAAAGAAGGGGAAACAGCCTTAGCATTTGTATCCCTTGCCTCTGACGGAAATCGTGATTTCAAATTTTATAGAAAAAACAGTGCAGATTTACGCTACAGTGTAGAAGATATCCCGGCAGATATCTTAAACGATTGTGGAATGATTCATTTTTGCAGTGTAGACCTTGTGGAATCTCCAATGAAGGAAGCTCACAAGAAACTGATCGATATGGCGATCGCGCAGAATGTGAAAGTATCTTTTGATCCAAACTTAAGATTTTCATTATGGGACGATCTTGATCAATTAAAAGAGACAGTCAATGATTTCTTAAAATACGCAGATATCATCAAGATTTCTGACGAAGAACTAGAATTTATCACAGGACATACAGATATCAAAGATGCTCTGGACGGTTTATTTGCTGATCGTGCAAAATACGTTATCTACACAAAAGGAGCTGACGGAGCAGAAGTGTATACGAGAAATGGAATGGTAGAAGCTTCTGGATATAAGATCGATGTCCGAGATACAACAGGTGCTGGAGATTCATTTATCGGAGCATTCCTATACTGTCTGCTAAATGATGAAGTAGAAGATTTAGAATCCGTAAGTGATGATACATTAAGAAACTACCTTGATTTTGCCAATGCTTATGCAGCGAACACAACAACAAAAGAAGGTGCATTAGCAGCCATGGCAGATCGAGCTGAGATGGACGAATGGATGAAGACATTAAAGAAATAAATCCTTAAATATCATAGAAGAAAGAAGAGCTGAATGTTATGATTTGGCTCTTCTTTTTTTCGTAGTAGAAGCATTTTCTCATAATATTTCTTGACAACTTATTTTTTTAGTCATATAATTAGCGTACAAAGTATTGGTACACGAAAAATAAAACATACGAAGAATATAACAGGCAAATTATTTTGACCAGACAGGAGGATAAAAAGAATGGTTGAATTTAAATTAACGAAAGAACAACTGCTTGCAAAGGAATTGTTCAGAAGTTTCGCTGAGAATGAGATCAAACCAATTTCCAGAGATATGGATGAAGCAGAGAAATTTGATATGGATCTGTTAGATAAGATGAAGAAATACGGTCTGATGGGAATTCCATATTCTAAAGAATACGGTGGAGAGGGAGCAGATGTATTAACATATGCTTTAGCAATGGAAGAGGTATCCAAAGTTGATGCCAGTGCAGGAATCACAATTTCCGTACATACTTCTCTTTGCTGTTCTTGTATTAACGACTATGCATCAGAAGAACAGAAACAGAAATTCTTACGTCCATTAGTTGACGGAAGTAAGATTGGATGTTTTGGACTGACAGAACCAGGAGCTGGAACAGATGCCAGCGGAGTTAAAACAACTGCAAAATTAGACGGTGATCATTATGTATTAAATGGTCAGAAAGTATTTACAACAAACTCTGGATTTGCAGATACATTCATTATTTTTGCTTACACAGATAAGAGTGCAGGAACAAGAGGTATGTCTGCATTTATCGTAGATAGAGACAGCGAAGGATTAACAGTCAGCAAAGATATTCCTCGTATGGGAATCAGAGCAGCATCCAACGCAGAAGTAGCATTAGTTGATGTGAAAGTTCCAAAAGAAAACCTGATCGGAAGAGAAGGAATGGGATATAAGATCGCTATGGGAGCTTTAGCAGGAGGACGTATCGGAATCGGTGCTCAGTCTGTTGGTATTGCACAGGGTGCATTAAATGAAGCGATCAAATACGTAAAAGAAAGAAAACAGTTTGGAAAACCAATCGCAAAATTCCAGAATACACAGTTCTTGATCGCAGCATTACAGACAAAGATTGATGCAGCAAGATTAATGGTATGGAGAGCAGCGAAAGCAAAAGATGATCATGAAAATTTTGCACCACTTGCAGCACAGTGTAAATTATTTGCTTCTGATGTAGCTGTTGAAGTTACAAGAGGAGCAGTTCAGATGCTTGGTGGATATGGATACTCAAGAGAATATCCAGTAGAGAGAATGTATCGTGATGCAAAGATCACAGAGATTTATGAAGGTACATCCGAAGCTATGAAGATGATCGTTGGCGGTGGATTATTAAGATAAGAAAGAAGGAGACAAGAGAATGAAGATTGTTGTTTGTGCAAAACAAGTACCAGATACAACGGAAGTAAAATTAGATCCAAAGACAAATACACTGATCCGTGATGGTGTTCCAAGTATTATTAACCCAGATGATAAAGCAGGAATTGAAGCAGCACTTCAGTTAAAAGAAAAATGCCCAGGAAGTACAGTAACTGTTGTTTCTATGGGACCACCTCAGGCAGATGTTGCATTAAGAGAAGCATTAGCAATGGGATGCGATGATGCATTATTGATCTCAGATCGTGCATTTGGAGGAGCAGATACATGGGCTACTTCTTCTACAATTGCAGCAGCATTAAAGAAATTAGACTATGATGTGATCATCACAGGTCGTCAGGCAATCGATGGAGATACAGCGCAGGTTGGACCGCAGATTGCAGAACACCTTGGAATCCCTCAGGTAAGTTATGTAGAGAAGATGGATGTAGAAGGGGAAGATACTTTAGTTGTCCAGAGACAGTTTGAAGATCGTCACCAGATCATCGAGGTGAAGACACCTTGTCTTTTAACAGCATTAGCTGAACTTGCTGATCCAAGATATATGTCTGTTCACGGTGTATTTGATGCATATCGTGAAAAAGAAGTTAAAGTATGGGGATTAGAAGATATCAAAGATACAGTCAATGAAGGAAATATCGGATTAAAAGGTTCTCCTACCAGAGTTAAGAAATCCTTTACAAAACAGGCAAAAGGTGCAGGAACGATCTTAAATGATCTCTCCGATGACGAAGCAGTTGCCGCAATCGTAGAAAAATTACAGGAAAAACACATCATTTAAGGTAAGGAGGACAATCAAAATGTGTAAAGATGTTTATGTATTTGCTGAGCAGAGAGATGGAAATCTTCAGAAAGTCGGTATCGAACTGATCGGAGAAGCAAGAAAGCTTGCAGATGATCTTGGACAGAATGTAGTTGCAGTTTTACTTGGAAATCAGATTAAAGACAAAGCAAGTGAACTGATCGCTCATGGAGCAGATAAAGTTGTAATAGTAGATGATGAAATGCTGGCAGAATATGTGACAGAACCATATGCAAAAGCAATGATGGAGATCATTCAGTCCCATAATCCAGAGATTGTTCTCTATGGAGCAACATCGATCGGACGAGATCTTGCACCAAGAGTTTCTGCAAGAATCCACACAGGATTAACAGCAGACTGTACAAAACTTGATATTGATGAAGAAACAAAATTATTAATGATGACACGACCAGCATTTGGTGGAAATATCATGGCTACGATCGTCTGTGAAGATTTCAGACCACAGATGGCAACGGTAAGACCTGGTGTTATGAAAGCATTAGAAGCTGATGAAAGCAGACAAGGTGAGGTTGAAGTTGTTGAAGTAAACTTTACAGATGCAGATATGAATGTTAAGATCCGTGAAGTTGTAAAAACAACACACAAATCTGTAGATATCACAGAAGCTAAGATCCTGGTAGCAGGAGGACGTGGTGTAGGAAATGCAGAAGGATTTAAAGATCTTGAAGCATTAGCGGATACATTAGATGGTGAAGTGGCAGCATCAAGAGCAGCTGTAGATTCAGGATGGATCAGCAATGACCGTCAGGTTGGACAGACAGGTAAGACGGTTCGTCCAGAGTTATACTTAGCATGTGGAATTTCTGGAGCGATCCAGCACGCAGCAGGTATGGAGAATTCAGAATTCATCGTAGCGATCAACCGAGATGAAGACGCAGCGATCTTTGATATCGCAGATCTTGGTGTCGTGGGTGATATTAAGAAGATCCTTCCAAAATTAAATGATGCGATCAAAGCAGTCAAAGAAAAATAAAGTATAAATGAAAACTCCTAAAAACATAAAAACTCAAAAAATTAAAAACTCCAAAAAACAGAAAGATGGACGGCGTGAAAACCGTCTATTTTTCTGCTTTTCGGAAAGTAAAAATACTTGACGAAGAATTGTTGAAATGTTACAATACAAAATATAATTAGCGTACGAAATATTTGCAAAATAAACAAAAGGAGAAATAAGATGAGATTTGTTGTGATTTTAAAACAAATTCCAGATGATTCGATCAAAAAAGAATATCAGGATGTGGATCAGTTAAATGACAGTGATAAGAACGTAATAAAAGAAGCACTGGATTTAAGAGACCGCTATGGTGGAACTGTAGATGTGATCGGATTTGGACCATTATCTGCAGAAGATGTTATGAAAGAGACGCTTACTTATGGAATTGATGATGCCTTCCTGATCAGTGATTCCCAATTCGCAGATATGGATGTATCACAGGTAGCCAAGATCGTCGCAGCGGTGATCAAAAAGCTTGGTCCATATGATCTGGTCTTATGCGGACGGCAGGCAATTGATGGAGATAGTGCCCATATGGCTTCTATGACCTCTTGTGCGTTGGAGATCCCATTGATCGCGTATTCTGACGAGATCACAGAGATGAAAGATGGAAGTGTTTTCGCAACATGTATGGGTGATCAGATGGCATATAAGGTAGAAGCAAAAACTCCAGCAATGATACTTTCTATCAGAGAGAAGAACAAGAACCGTTTTCCATCCGTACCAGATATCATGAAAACATATGATGGAACATATAAGACAAAGATATTGACGAATGAAGACCTGAATTTTTCTGTGACCAAGAGAAAAGTAACGCAACTTAGAAAATATGAAGTCAAAAGCAGCAAACAGCAAAAACTTGTTATGATCGGTGGAAAAGACGAAGAAGAAAAAGCGGCACAGATTCTTCAGTTATTAAAGCAAAAGAGCGTGATCTAGGAGGTGTATGGAGATGAATTTAGGGAAAAAAGAAGGAATCGTTGTTGTTGGAGAGATTCAAAAGAGAGAGATCATGCCGCTGACGTTGGAATTGATCGGGGCAGCAGGAAAACTTTCGAAGGAAAGAGATCTTTCATTGTCAGTTATTCTATCAGAATGTGGGATCAAAGAAGAGGCAAAGAAGCTTTACAATTACGGAGTTGATGAAATCCTCTGTATCGAAGATGAAAAATTAATAGAAGGACATATGCAGCTGCATCATGATGCTGTCATAGAAGTTTTAAAAGGAAAGGATCCGAAAGTGATACTGATCGGAGGAACAGCATCAGGAAGAGTTCTTGCAGGAAAGACAGCTTATGCATTTGATACAGAATTAGTCTGTGATGCATCGAAACTTACATACGATGAGAAACAGGAACAACTTATCATCACAAGACCGGCATTCGATGGAAAAAATATGGCAGACTTTGTGATCAATCCATCCTTGACATCGGTGATCACGATCCGTACAGGAGTGATGGGAAAAGCAGAATACAAGGAAGACAAACAAGGTGAGATGTTATATGTATATCCAGAATGTCTGAAGGAAGAACGACAAGATCTGATCTATCACGGAGTGGCAGGAAAAAGTGGAAAAGAAGTTCATCTGGATACAGCAAGGATCATAGTTTCCGGTGGCCGTGGGATGAAAGGAGAAGAAGGATTTGCGCTTCTTGAGAGACTTGCAGAGAAGATCGGAGGGGAAGTTGCATGTACAAGACCATGTGTAGATGCCGGATGGATGCTTCCAACACAGCAGGTAGGACAGTCAGGAATCTCCGTAAAACCGAAACTGTATCTTGCATTTGGGATTGCCGGGGCAATTCAGCATATGACAGGAATTGATGCAGATTGCATCATTTCAGTCAATAATAATCCGAGGGCTGCGATCTTTGCATACAGTGATTATGGTGTGGTTTCGGATGCAAAGAAATTACTGGAGAGTATGTTAAAACAGATGGAAGAAGGAAAAGAATTCTTATAAAAATGGATAAAAAAGTATGCTGTGTATCTGGTTTTGATATACAGCATACTTTTTTTAATATAAAGGTAAGTCTTAGAAAATACTGGTTAACGCAATGAATACAAGACAGTCGATCAGAGGAATGAAGATCTGTGTGACTGCGATATCCCAGTATGCTTCTTTATGTGTTAATTTACAGATACCTAATAAAGTGATCTGAGCTCCCTGATGAGGAAGGGTATCTAAAGTTCCAGCGGCGATCGTGGAAATTCTATGGATATCAGGAAGGCTGGCACCAAGTTTTAAATAAGTATCTTTTAATGCTTTAAAAGCGACTCCCATACCACCAGAAGCAGATCCGCAGGCACCAGCACAAACAGCAACGGTTACCATAACGAAGATTAAAGGAGGCATGGATAGATGTTTTAATCCTGCAACAAGATCAGTAAATCCCTGTGTTTTTGCAACAACACCACCAAATCCTACAACGATAGCTGTGTTAAGGATAGAAACTCCAGAATCAGCGGCACCTTTATTAAAGATATTGATCCATTCCGTCATGCCGTCGATTCGTTTAAACATTAAGATCGTGGCAAGTGCAACACCTGCAAATACAGAAGTTTCAACAGGGAAAGGATGCCATGGATTATTAAATAATACTAAGATCACGATGATCGGAAGGACTGCGATGGCAACATGTGGAAGATCCGGGTTTTCTTCTTCAGAAGGCAGTTCATCCTCAGATAATTGATATTTTAAAGTACTGTCAAAAAATCCATACCCTTTTTTAGTAAAAGAACGGGCACGAAATTCTAACCAGAAGAAAATCATCAAAAACATTGCGATCGCAGTTAACAAAGATGGAACAAACGCAGCCGTAGATGGTGTTCCAAGACTATCCATAGCGATAACATTCTGTACAGAAGGAGAACCAGGTCCACTCATAGACCAAGTCCAGCATCCTGCAGAGATGGCAGCAGGGATCAGGCGGCGGGTAAGATTTGCTTCTTTGAACAGATTAAGTGCGATAGGGTAAATAACAAAGAATACAACGAATCCGCTGACACCACCAAAGGTTAATAAACCAGTGATGATCATAATGATCGGTGCTACAAATTTTCCGTGACATAAACTGGCGATCGCACGTGCGATCGATTCTGATGCACCAGTATACTGGTAAACAGCTCCGAACAAAGCTCCTACAAAGAATACCAAAAAGTAACTTGTGACATATTCTGCTGCGGCAGGCATGAATAAGTTTTTTAAACTGTCAAGAATCGGCATGCCGGAGCAGATGATCACAAAGGAAGTTACAAGAGGAGCGAGGATCAAAGCACTCATCTGTTTAAAAGCTAATAAACCAAATAAGATGATAGCAATGACCAATACTAAAATATGTATATTCATATAAATCTCCTTTTGGGGGACAATAAACTAGTTATTCAAGACCCATGATCTCATCTTTAAAAATCCGTTCATCCATGAGTTTCGGTTCGCCATCCATTTTTGGTACGAATCCCATATGGTCAAGAATCTGAGTCTGGATGTCAATTCCAGGTGCAACTTCAGTCAGATAAACGCCATCTTCTCGAAGTTCAAAGACAGCACGTTCTGTGATATACATAACTGGCTGGCCAACTTTATTGGCATATTTACCAGAGAAAGTGATCTGTTCTACGGTATCAATGAATTTATCAGATTTTCCTTCCTGGTCAATGATCAGTTTTCCGTCTTTTGTAGAACATTTTAAACCACCGGCAGTAAATGTTCCGCAGTAGTATACACGTTTAGCGTTCTGAGTAATATTAACGAAACCACCGCATCCTGCAATACGTGGTCCAAACTTGCTGACATTGATATTTCCATCTTTATCTGCCTGAGCAAGACCTAAGAATGCATCATCGACTCCACCACCATCATAGAAGTCAAACTGTGCAGGCTGGTCTAAGATCGCCTGAGCATTTACAGCCCCGCCAAATTGAGGTCCACCTTGAGGTACACCACCGACAGGACCAGCTTCTACTGTTAAAGTAAAGTGATCTCCGATACCTTCTTCATTTGCAACCATAGAGATATATTCAGGAATACCAATTCCAAGGTTTACAACGGTGTCAGGACGTAATTCCATCGCAGCTCGACGTCCAATGATCTTCTTAGGGGAAAGAGAAGGAGCTTCAAGGCTTCCAAGAGGAACACGAAATTCTCCAGTCATAGAACCATCATATTCACATCCGACACACTGTGTATGGTTTTCTTTGTTCTCTGTGACAACAACCGCATCTACGTAGATTCCAGGGACCTTTACAAGTTTTGGATCAACGTCTGTGACAACTTTCTCTACCTGTACGATAACTTTACCACCACAGTTTTTTGCAGCCTGTGCGATCGCAGTAGCTTCAGCAGTACAACATTCATGTTCCATTGTAATGTTTCCATATTCATCCGCATAAGTAGCACGGATCAGTGCGACATCGACATGGATCGCCTTATATAAGAGGCGTTCTTCTCCGCAGATATTAACAACTTCTACAAGATCTTCGGTTGTGATATCATTTAATTTTCCACCTTCTACACGTGGATCTGCAAATGTATAAAGACCAACATGTGTTAAAGTACCAAGTTTCTTGGCAGCAATATCACGATAAAGCTGTGATAAAGTACCCTGAGGAAGGTTATAGGCTTTGATCTTATTTTGCATGATTAGCTCACCCAGTTTAGGAGCCATATTATAGTGACCAGCAATAACCGTTGATGTCATACCCTCATGTGCAAAATGATCAGCACCACTTCCATCACGATTTCCCTGTCCAGCAGCATAAAAGTAAGTCAGATTTTTTGGGGAACCGGTTTCTAAAAATCGTTTTTCTAACGCAGAAGTTAATTCTTCTGGCAGATCACATGCTACAAAACCGTTGGTAGAGACGGTCATACCGTCTTCTACCAAGTTTGCAGCCTCAGCAGCAGTTAAAATTTTTACTTTAGCCATGGCTTTTTCCTCCCAAAATCACTCTAGAAATCTGTAAGATTTGCTTTACGTTTCTCTAAGAAAGCTGTCATACCTTCTTTTTTGTCATCAGTTGAGAATGCAAGACCAAATAAGTCTGCTTCTAATGTTAATCCGCTTGAAAGGTCTGTTTCTGTACCAGTGTTGATTGCTTCTTTTGCAAGAGAAATAGCATAGCTTCCTTTGCTCATGATCTTCTCAGCCATTGCCTTACAGGTATCAAGTAATTCAGCCTGAGGAACTACTTTGTTAGCAAGTCCGATTCTGTAAGCTTCATTAGCATCGATCATATCACATGTAAAGATCAATTCTTTTGCACGTCCTTTACCAACCAGACGAGCAAGACGCTGTGTTCCACCGAAACCAGGAAGGATACCAAGTCCTGTTTCAGGCTGTCCGAATTTTGCGTTATCAGATGCGATACGGATATCACAAGCCATAGAGATCTCACACCCACCACCTAATGCGAAACCATTGACAGCAGCGATCGTAACCTGAGGCATTGTTTCAAGTTTTAAGAAAGCTTCTTTTGCAAGCATTCCCATTTTTCTACCTTCTGCAGGTGTTGCATTTACCATTTCAGAGATATCAGCTCCAGCAACGAAAGCTTTTGCTCCAGAACCTGTTAAGATCACAACTTTGATATCTTTTCTCTCAGAAATTTCAGAGAAGCAAGCATCAAGTTCTGCTAAAGTTTCACTGTTTAGGGCGTTTAAAGATTTTGGACGGTTAATAGTAACAACGGCGATTTCGTTTTCCACTTCCATTAATAAATTGTTCATAACATATCCTCCTACATAGATTAAAAATAAATAATAAAATAATAAACAATGTATGCAATTTTTGGCAACACGAATATTTAGCATACAAATAACTTGTGCCTACATTATGCGCCCTTGTTATTAATTTGTCAATAAAAATTAGTGAAAATATATAAAAAAATAAAAGAATAAAAAAATGTATTGACAAAATGAACAAATAAAAATATAATTAGCACACAAAGTATTTGCACGCAAGTAATAAGACAAACAAACAATTACAAAGGCGTTCAGATAAAGTGATAATAAAAGAGAATAAGCCTAAGTAAGAAGAAAGGAAGATGTACGATGAATTTTGAATTAACACAACAGCAGGCAGCCATTCAGGAAACAGCAAGAAAATTTGCACAGGAAGAATTACTTCCAGGAGTATTAGAAAGAGATGCAAACAGTGAATTCCCAGTCGAACAGTTTCATAAGATGGGAGAACTTGGATTAGTCGGTCTTCCATATCCCAAAGAAGTTGGAGGACAGGGTGCAGATTATCTTTCCTATGTATTAGCAGTTGAAGAAATTTCCAAAGTTGATGCATCTATGGGAATTGGATATTCTGTTGTAACTTCTCTTTATGGTGGAAGTATCATGAACTCTGCAGCACCAGTAGAGAAGAAGAGAGAATTCTTAGAGGAAGTATTATCAGGAAAATGCTTCGGTTCCTTTGGACTGACAGAACCTAACGCAGGGTCTGATGCTGGTGGATGTGTCACAGTAGCAGAAAAAGATGGTGATGATTACATCTTAAACGGATTAAAATGCTTTAATACAAATGGACCATTAGCAGATTACACAGCGGTTTATGCACTGACAGAACCAGAAAAGAAAGCCAAAGGATTATCTTGCTTTGTAGTTAAGAAAGGAACACCTGGATTCAGTGTTGGAAAGATTGAAGATAAGATGGGAATCCGTTCTGCACAGGTATCAGAGATGATCCTTGAGAATGTAAGAGTACCAAAAGAAAATATGATTGTAGAATCTGGACAGGGATTCAAACTTGCAATGAAAACATTGGATGGTGGACGTATCGGTGTTGCTGCCCAGGGACTTGGAATCGCAGAAGGTGCATTTGAGATTGCCAAAGAATATCTAAAGACAAGAGAACAGTTTGGAAAACCATTATATAGAAATCAGTATCTTGCATTCAAGATGGCAGAACTTGAGATGGAAATCGAAGCAGCGAAATTAATGTTATATAAAGCAGCAACAGATAAACAGGAAGGAAGACCATACTCACTGCCAGCAGCGAAAGCAAAATATTTATGTACAGAAGCAGCAATGCATGTTACAACAGAAGCTGTACAGATGTTAGGTGGAAACGGATATATGAAAGAATATCATGTAGAACGTATGATGAGAGATGCGAAGATCACACAGATTTACGAAGGAACAAATGAAATCCAGAAACTGATCGTAAGCGGAGCAATCTTCCGATAGAAAAGAATATAAAATTAAAAATTTCTTCTCCTTAAGTAAAAAGTTATCGGATAGGTTTGAACTATCTGATAACTTTTTTCTATTTCTTCATAGAAAATTTTAATGAAATCTACTATGAAACAAAAAAGGAGAGAAAACTAAATTACTTGACACATAAAAAAAAGCAAGCTACACTAATATTAGTGTGCGAAATATTTAAAGGAGAAATTATATGGAACTAACACAATGTATTAATTATTTATTAACAACAGCACAGCATAAAGTTTTTCAGGAGATGAGTTCCAGACTTGAAAAGTTTGATGTAACACCAGTTCAGTATGGTGTCATGTATTGTTTATGGATCGAAGGAAAAACAAAACCAAAAGAGATCGCAGCAGAATTAAAGCTAGAGAACTCTACGATCTCCGGAGTTTTAGAACGTATGGAGAAGAAGGAACTGATCGAACGTCAGGTAAGCAAAGAAGACCGTAGATTTATAGAAGTTGTATTAACAGAGAAAGGAAAAGCATTACAGAATCCGATCCTTGCGACGGTAGAAGAAGTGAATAAAGATGTATTGTCTGAGATGTCGCAGGAAGAACAAAGTGAACTGAAGAAAGCCTTGAGGATTCTGGGTGGACTGGAGGACGAATAAAGAGAACTCTGGTCATGACAGACAGGGATAAGTATGAGAGTAACAATTCGACAAATTGCAGAAGAATCAGGAGTTTCCAGAGGAACGGTAGACCGTGTATTGAATAACAGGGGAAAAGTTCGTCCAGAAGTAGAAGAACGAGTCCGTAAAGTAGCAGAGGAGCTTGGATATAAGCCAAATCTTTTAGGTCGTGCATTGATCAAGATGAAAGAGAATATCAAGATCGGTGTGATCCTTCAGGATACAGGAACGCCTTATTTAAAAACATTATCGGATGGGATCAAGAAGGCAAAAGGCGAAGTAGAAGATTTTGGTGGAACTGTCATTGTGAAAGCGGTAGATTATGGTAATGTAGAACAGACCTTAGCGGCAATGAATAAGCTGAAAGAAGCAGGGATCAAAGGGCTTGTGCTGATGCCGATCAATGATAAGAGAGTTCTTCAGAAGATCGATCAGTTTACAGAAGAATATGGGATATCCGTTGTCACAGTGAATGCAGATGTGGAAGATACAAAGAGAATTTGTTTTGTTGGACAGAACTCTGTACAAAGCGGCAGGGCAGCAGCAGGATTAATGCATGATATTCTAAGAGAAGAAGGAACGATCGCAGTGATCTCTGGAATTGAGACGAATACTTCATTAAGTGACAGAATCTATGGATTTTGTGACGAGATGAAGAAAATTTCACCAAAGACTGAGATATTAGATACAAAATACTGCTTTGAGGATGATCTGATCGCAGCACATCTGACAGAGAGTATTTTGAACCGTTACGAAGATTTATCTGCGATTTATATTACCTGTCATGGAGAAAAAGGGGTATGTGATACCCTTAGGAAACATAAGAAGATGAAGAAAGTGACCATCATTGCATGTGACCTGTCACGGCAGAATTACAGATATCTAAAGAATGGAGACATCAAGTATCTGATCGGGCAGGATGGACGTTATCAAGGATATGAAGCTGTCATGACCTTATATCGGTTATTATTTAATGATGAGCCGCCCAAAAAAGAACATAAGTATACAGATATTATTGTAAAAACAAAGTACAATATTTAATGATGTAAGTGAGAATAAGAACAAGATCAGGGAAATATCCTTGGTCTTGTTCTTATTTTCGTACATTTGCACAAAATTTAGGAAGAATTTTTGTGCAGTTTACCAATTGTGTGCTCGAACACAAAGTGCTATAATTCAAAACATAAAAGATGTGCTCGAACACAAAACACAAAAAACAAATCAAAAGCGTATTAGAAAAGGAGAAACAATTATGGTAAACGTAGGAATTATTGGAGCAGGAAGAATCGGACAGGTACACATGAACAGCATTTTAACAAGAGTACCAAATGCAAAGATCAAAGCAGTTGCAGATCCATTCTTAAGTGAAGAAGCAGACAAGAAAGCAAAAGCAGCTGGAGCAGAGTATACAACAAAAGATTACAAAGATATCTTAGCAGACAAAGATATTGATGCAGTGATCATTTGTTCATCAACAGATACTCATTCCCCAATCTCAATTGAAGCGATCAAAGCAGGAAAACATGTATTTTGTGAAAAACCGATCGATCATGATGTAGACAAGATCAAAGAAGTTATCAAAACATTAGAAGGAACAGGACTTAAATATCAGGTAGGATTTAACAGAAGATTTGACCACAACTTTGAAGCAGCACAGAGAGCTGTTGTCAATGGAAAGATCGGAGCACCTCATATCATCAAGATCACATCAAGAGATCCTGAGCCACCAAGTGCTGAATATGTAAAAGTATCTGGAGGAATGTTCCTTGATATGACAATTCATGATTTTGATATGGTACGATTCCTTGCAGGATGTGATGCAGAAGAAGTTTATGTACAGGCAGCAAACCTTGTAGATCCTGAGATTGGAAAAGCAGGTGATGTTGACACAGCGATCATCACATTGAAGATGGAAAATGGAGCACTTGCAGTAATCGATAACTCTCGTCAGGCAGTTTATGGATATGATCAGAGAGCAGAAGTATTCGGATCTAAAGGAATGGTAGCGATCAAGAATGATTCTGATTCTACAGCAGTGATCAGCAACGAAGATGGTGTAACAGGAGAAAAACCACAGTTCTTCTTCCTTGAAAGATACATGGATGCATATGGAAAAGAAATGGTTCAGTTCATTGATGCAATTGAAAATGACACAGAAACACCATTAGGAGTAGAAGATGGATTAAAACCAGTACTTATGGGACTTGCAGCAAAGAAATCAGTAGAAGAAGGCCGTCCAGTAAAAATTTCAGAAATTGAATTCTAATTTGAAGGAGAGTGTATATGGAAAAACATACAAATGAGGTTGAAGACAATCAGATGAGAGCACTTAGCTGGAAGACCAGAGTGTCTTACGGCTTAGGTGATACAGCGTGTAACGTTGTATACGGAATGATCGGAAGCCTGTTAACGATCTTTTATACTGATTATGTTGGAATCAGTGCAGCAGCGATTGGTGTGATCATGCTGATATCCAGAATTTTTGATGGATGTTCTGATGTTATCATGGGATTCGTTGTCAATAAAACACACAGCAAATATGGTCAATCCAGACCATGGATCTTATGGATGGCGATTCCATATGCAGTATCGGCAGTATTATTATTCACAGTACCACATACTGCAACTAACATACAGTTAATATATATTTTCGTAACTTATAATTTTACAGCAACGGTCTGCTATACAGCGTTGAATCTTCCATACGGAAGTTTATCTGCGATGATGACAAGATCTTCCAGAGAAAGAGATATGTTAAGTATCGTTCGTATGGCACTTTCTCCGATCGGAAGAATCATGGCAGTTACATTTACAACACCACTGGTTAAATTATTTGGGGATGACCAGGCAGCGTGGGTAAAGACAATGGCAATCTGGGCAGTCTTAGCACTCCTAATGCTGATCACGTGTTTTAAAAACTGTGAAGAAAAAGTTAAGATCAAAGTAGTGAAAAAAGAAAAGATCCCTGTAGGAAAGACATTTTCAGCATTACTGAAAAACCAGTATTTCTGGGCAGTACTGATCTTATGGATGATGCAGAACGTCATCACATCGATCACAGGAACGATCCTTCCATACTACTGTAAGTATATTCTTGGAAATGATACATGGATGTACAGTGTATTATACATGGTAGAAACAGTTACATTGATCGCAGCTACTTTATGCAGTCCGTTATTATTAAAACGACTTGGAAAGAGAAATATGTCCTTGATCGGGTGTATCGGATGTCTGATCGGACAATTCGTATTCATGGTCAAGCCAGAGAGTTTTTATTGGTTACTTGGATGTTGTATCATCAGAGGAATCTGTTTTGCACCATTAAACTCTGTAATCTTCGGAATGTTAGGAGATGTTGTAGAATTTGGTCAGTGGAAAACACATTTACGTCAGGAGAGTTTCATCTTCGCGATCGGATCTGTTGGTACAAAGCTTGGAAACGGAATCACAGCTGCAGTTTTAACACAGTTATTAGCATTTAGCGGATATGTCAGCAAAGCTGGTGTTACAACACAGCCACAGTCAGTTGTTAATATGATCATGAATATCTATAAAGTAGGACCATTGATCGTATGGGTAACAGTCGTTATTATCTTACTTCTGTACAGATTGGATAAAAAATATCCAATGATCATGAAAGAATTAGAAGAGAGAGAAGCAAGAGGCGAATTATAAAAATTTTGCACAGTATGTGCTCGAACACAAGAAAGGAATAAGAGATGTTTGATAAGAATAAAGTAAAATTAGGAATTGCACCAATCGCATGGACAAATGATGATCTTCCAGATCTTGGAGCTGAAAATACATTTGAACAGTGTGTCAGTGAAATGGCACTTGCAGGATTTACAGGGTCAGAAGTAGGAAATAAATATCCAAAAGATCCAGCAGAATTAAAGAAAGCATTAGATCTTCGTGGAATCGAAATTTGTAATCAGTGGTTTTCATCTTTCCTGATCACAAAACCATTAGAGGAAGTAGAAAAAGAATTCCGTGCACAGTTAGAGTTCTTAAAAGCAATGGGAGCAAAAGTGATCGGAGCTTCTGAACAAAGTTACAGTGTACAGGGACAGGAAGATACACCAGTTTTTGGACATAAATATGTGATGGACGATGAAGAATGGGATACATTCTGCAACGGAATGAATTATCTTGGAAAGATTGCAAAAGAGGAATACGGAATCGCATTAACATTCCATCATCATATGGGAACAGTCGTACAAGACCCAGATGAAGTAGAACGCATGATGGCAAATACAGATCCAGAATACGTAAGTTTATTATTCGATACAGGACATTTTACTTACTGTGGAGCAGATCCATTAGAAATGGTGAAAAAATATGTAAACCGTATTAAACATGTGCATTTAAAAGATATCCGTCCAGAAGTTGTAAAAGAAGTGAAAGACAACGATTTAAGCTTCCTTGAAGGAGTAAGAAGAGGTGCATTTACAGTACCTGGAGATGGATGTATTGATTTTGATCCGATCTTTAAAGTATTAGAGGAGAATGGATATGAAGGATATATGCTTGTAGAAGCAGAACAAGATCCAGCAAAAGCAAATCCATTAGAATATGCGATCAAAGCACGTAAATTTATCAGAGAAAAAACTGGATTATAAACCAGGAGAAAGAGGCATATTATGGGGAATACATTGATCACGATCAGCCGACAGCACGGAAGCGGCGGAACAAAAGTAGCACAGATTTTGGCAGAGAAATTAGGAATATGGTACTACAACAGAGAGATTCTTTATATTGCCGCAGATAAGATTGGATATGATTCTCTCAATGAAAAGAGCATGGATGAGATTAATTATAAAAAGGCTTCCAAATATATGGAAGGGCTTAGTATCATGACAGGTTCAAGAAATCATATTCCAGTTTATAATCAGATGTTCAAAGAACAGTCTAAGATCATAAAGAAATTAGCTGGGTACGGATCTGGCGTCTTCTTAGGAAGATGCGCAGATTACGTATTAAAAGATGAACCGGGAGTGTGCTCCGTGTATCTTTATGCAGAGGAATCTTACCGTATAAAGCATCTGTCAGAAAAAGAAGGAAGAGCCGTAACAGCAGAAGAAATCCGAAAAGAAGATAAGATGCGTTCATCATACTACAGTTATTATACTGGAAGAAACTGGTATGATATGGAAAATTATGATCTTGCGATCAATCTAGCGACCATTGAAGCAGAAGAAGCTGCACAATTGATCCTTGATTATATGAAAAAAAGAAAATAAACTCCAAATTGATTGACAACATTACAAGAAAGTGCTAAATTATTATCAAAAGATAACCAATAAATGCTCAATAGATAATCAAGAAGGAGAAATAAGATGAAAAAAAGAAATGGAATGATGGCAGCAGGAGCTTTCGCGATCTTGTTTACTGGATTTCCACATATATGGTCAATTTATCAGCCATATGTACTCTCGGAGACAGGCTGGAATGAAAGTATGGTATCAATTTGTTTTTATCTTCCAACTTTGTTTTTTGTAGTTGGTAATATATTTGGTGGAAGAATCTATGATAAAGGATACGAAAGAATGACTCTCGGAATCGGAGGGATCGTATTTGCAGGTGGAATCATATTATCAGCATTGACTTTAGGAATTCATCCAGTGATCACTTATATGACGTTAGGTGTCATGCAGGGAATCGGACAAGGAATGATCTATGCAGTTGTACTTGCAACAGCACAGAAGTGGTTTCCTCATAAGACAGGGTTTGCTTCAGGAGTAGTGATCACAGCGAATGGATTATGTGGATTTATCTTATCTCCAGTCAGTAAACTCTTATTAGAAAGAGGTGGAGTAAGACTGACATTGGTGTCTGTTGGGTTTCTGGTTTTCTTATCAGCAGTCTGTGCAGTTTGTTTTGTCAGACAGCCAGAGGTAGAAAATATAGAAGCAAAAGAAGATCAGATATATGAAGGACAACAATATACATCAGCTCAGATGATGAGAACAAAGAAGTTTTATTATCTTGTAGCCACGATGATGTGTGGTCTGATGCCGTATTATCTGGTGTCACCAATCTCACAGACAATTCAGATTGAGAGAGGAATTTTACAGGCAGTTGCTGTAGGTTCCGTGATGGCAGGATCTATATTGAATGCGGGGATCAGACTGATACTTCCAACACTTGCGGACAGAGCAGGAAGGATCACTTGTATTCAAGGTGTTTTGTTTGTTGCAATGATTGCTATGCTCTTTTTACTCAGTGGAAATAACAGGCTCATCACAATGGCAATTATCCTGGCCTATGGATGTTTTGGCGGTATTATGGGAAGTTTTCCATCATTATCAAGTGAGGTTTTTGGACTTCGATACGCAGGACAGAATTATGGAATTATAATGTCAGGGATCATCATCGTAACGATTACCTCGCCGGTCATATCGAATATGATACTGATCCATGGATTATCAGAGGTAGTAAGATTTATGACAGGATTTTGTTTTGCAGTGATCGCATTAGGATTTAGTATGTTATTAAAAAAAGAGATAAATCAATCAGGAAAGGAAGTAAAAAATTATGGCACTTGTTAAAATGAAAGATCTGCTTCTTAGAGCACAGAAAGAAAACAAGGGATGTGGAGCATTCAGTGTAGGAAATATGGAGATGGTAAAAGGTGCGATCAAGGCAGCAGAAGAACTTGATACACCGATCATCCTTCAGATAGCAGAAGTGAGATTAGATCATTCACCACTGCATCTGATGGGACCTATGATGTTAGAGGCAGCAAGAAATGCAAAAGTAGATGTTGCGGTACATCTGGATCATGGATTAAAATTTGAGACGATCAAAAAAGCATTAGAATATGGTTTTACATCTGTTATGCTCGATGCATCTAGAGATTCATTTGAAGAAAATATTGAAAAAACAAAGAAAGTGGTAGAGCTTGCAGCAAAATACGGTGCCACTGTTGAGGCAGAATTAGGGCTTGTTGGTGGAAGTGAAGATGGAAAAAGTGACCATGGAATCCGCTGTACAAACCCAGAAGATGCAAAGATTTTTTGTGAAGAAACAGGAATTGATGCACTGGCAGTAGCGATCGGAAATGCACATGGAGATTATCCAGTTGCACCGCAGTTAGAATTTGGTGTGTTAGAAGAAATCCATAATAGAACAGGAATCCCTCTTGTGCTTCATGGAGGAAGCGGGATCACAGATGCTGATTTCCAGAAAGCTATATCACTTGGAATCCGCAAAGTTAATATTGCAACAGCAAGCTTTAAGAGCTTGACAAAAGAAGTAGAAAACTATCTGGCAACAGAAGGTGCACATAATTACTTTGATATGAATGAGGCAATGGTACTTGGAACGTATAAGAATGTAAAACATCATATCGAAGTATTTAACTGTAAATAAATGATAAATGAAAAATGAAACAGGTATTGCATGAAAAAATGCAATACCTGTTTTTTTAGTGCGCCTTGCGGCGCACGTCACTAATGGATGAAAGTTCCTAATCCGCCCTAGTAGTGGGAAGGATACAGCCAAGAC